>UMGR01022561.1_pt1 | contig 37032 bp, 30 predicted proteins | sample 1965321 | NCBI WGS metagenome assembly UMGR01 (sample SAMEA4836077, study PRJEB28245) | human gut metagenome | biome: gut microbiome; material: fecal sample | place: Denmark | collected 2008 | reverse complement strand
TTCAAGGGTTGTTGTTGTCTATTGTTCAGTTATCAAGGTTCTTACTTCGCTTTGTTCATTTGCGACAGCTCATTTATTTTATCATAAGCATTTCGCTTTGTCAAGAACTTTTTTGAAGTTTTTTATTTTTCTTACCTCTTCGCTTTATTTCAGCGAATCAGCTCATTTATATTATCATGTATTTTTCAGAAAGTCAAGAACTTTTTTGAAGTTTTTTTATTTTCTTTTTACATGATCTTTAACTTTCTTCAAAATCAGGAGAAGTCGCCAAACTTCTGTCATCCCGCTCTTTTGATTTAAGTTAAACGGAGAAAGAGGGATTTGAACCCTCGCGCCGGTCACCCGACCTACACCCTTAGCAGGGGCGCCTCTTCAGCCTCTTGAGTATTTCTCCGTACACTGAATTCTACTATAGAATCTATAGCTTTGTTCAATTGTGTGCACCAACAGTGCGAAATTTATTATAGCAATACACTGTCATCTTGTCAATCACTTTTTTTCATTTTTTAACAAAATTTTAAACTATCTGTTCTACGCAGCTTTTCAGCTTTGCAGTTGCTGTCTCAATATCCTTTTGGGCAAAGATTGCACTGATCACTGCAACACCATTAATTCCACTACCCGAAAGCTCTTTTACATTATCTTGTGTAATTCCTCCTATAGCAACAACCGGAATATCAACTTTAGTACAGATTTCCTTCAACACACTGTGTTCTACTTCCCGTGCGTCTGTTTTTGTTCCTGTTTGAAACACCGCTCCAACTCCCAGATAATCTGCCCCATGCTTTTCAGCTAATAAGGCCTGCTCTACTGTCCGTGCAGAGACGCCTATGATTTTATCTTCTCCCAACTGCGCTCTTACATCAAGAGCTTCCATATCACTTTGCCCAACATGCACTCCATCCGCATCAATTTCCTTCGCAAGCTTCACATTATCATTAATTATGAATGGAACTCTATATTTTTTGCATAACTGTTGTATCTTTTTTGCCTCTTCTAAAAACTCTTCTTCTGTCAAATCTTTTTCACGTAACTGAATAAAGGTAGCGCCACCTTTCAGCGCTTCCTCAACCTGTTCATAAAGCGTCTGCCCATTCAGCCAATGTCTGTCCGTAACAGCATACAGCAACATCTGTTCCCTTAATTGTTCCTTAGTAAAGCTCATACTTAGCCCCTTTCTCCAGTTTTTCTCCTGTCATATTATAGATGGCATCAATAATTCTATTTCTATATGTAGCGTTACCATCGCCTTCCTGCATTCTCATCCATGCTATTTCACCGGCAACGCCCATCATACAAACTGCTGCCACAGCAGCTTCCAGTTTTCTTTTCGGATTTGCTGCCAGAAAAGCGGTCGTAATACCGGATAACTGACATCCCGTGCCAGTTATTCTTCCCATTTCTGAACGTCCATTTCTAATTACATAACATTTCTCGCCATCTGTCACAAGATCTATTGCTCCTGTAATTATAACAATTGCTTCTTTCTTTTTCGCAAAACCTTTAATAAATGATATGCTCTGTTGCAAATTTCTTTCATTAACGGCTTCTGTAAGATCAGCATCTACGCCTTTTGTACTTCCGCTTCCGTAAGCCAGCGTCTTAATTTCTGAAACATTACCTCGAATCACAGAAAACTTTATCTCTTTTATTAATTTTAATGCCGTCTCCGTCCTGAACCTGCTTGCTCCTGCTCCCACCGGATCCAATAATACCGGATGTCCCAGTTCATTAGAGCGATGCCCGGCTTTAAGCATTCCCTCAATACTCGTTTTATGTAATGTTCCCAAATTAATGTTCAGCCCTCCACATATAGATGTAATGTCCGCTACATCTTCCGGCTCATCTGACATAATTGGACTGCCACCACATGCAAGAATCACATTCGCAACATCATTCACTGTTACATAATTTGTTATGTTATGCACCACTGGGGCTTTTTTTCTAACTTGATCCAAGCATTCCTTTAGCATTTCTCTTCTACCTTTTCTTTCGTCAGGTTCTTATTGATTGTTTCCTGGATCTGCTGTTCTACTGCAGCAGCAATTTCCACGGTCTTCATATCTTTATAATCTTCATAAAGCATCGGTTTCAGAAAATGCACCTGCACCGTCACCGGTCGGGTACTGTTTGTATCAAACGGTTTAAAAGAATCAACAAGTGCTACCGGAATAATCGGGCACTTTGCTTTGGTTGCTGCTTTAAAGCTTCCCCCTTTAAAAGAACCGACATTATTCCCATTTTTTGAACGCGTTCCTTCTGGGAAAATAAGATAATTTCTCCCCGATACAACTTCTTTTGTTACACTCGTAATAGTTTTCATTGCCTGACGGACATCCTCACGATCAATCATAAATGCTTTCATGATTTTAAATACCTGTTTTAAAAACGGAACGTTTTCCACTTCTTTTTTAGCTACAACAGAAAAAGGGTGCGTACACGCTTCAACAATTGCCAATACATCATACAAACCTTGATGATTTGGAAAAAACATAAATCCATCCTGCTTTGGAATATTCTCCTGTCCATGTACATCGATTGTTACATTTCCGCCTTTATTTGCACGAAAAACAATCCAACGCAAAAATTCATAATTATCTTCTTCTGTATATTTATCCACATGTGAAGCCCGATAGCAGAGTTTAATCCATCCCCCCGGCACGATCAAAAGATTCCGCAATACCATCAGTAGAATTCTTCTCATGCATCCTCCTCCATTCTACAATAATCCTTAATTGCTGTTTCATAAAGATTATTCCCATCTTTATCTATTACTACAATAACCGGAAAATTTTCAACTGTCAGTTTTCTGATCGCTTCTGTTCCAAGATCGTCATACGCTACCACTTCTGAAGATGTGATACATTTTGAAAGAAGCGCCCCCGCTCCACCAACAGCCGCAAAATATACTGAACCATTGCGTACAATTGCATCAATTACCGCTTGATTTCTTTTTCCTTTTCCTATCATAGCACCAAGCCCAAGATCCAGGAGCTGAGGTGCGTATTTATCCATTCTGCTTGCTGTCGTCGGTCCTGCCGAGCCAATTGGGCGTCCTTCTCTTGCCGGTGATGGTCCCATGTAATAAATCACCTGACCTTGAATATCAATTGGAAGTTCCCCGCCTTCCTGTAAAATCTCATACATTCTTTTATGCGCTGCATCTCTTGCTGTATAGACCGTTCCTGTAAGATAAACATAATCTCCTGCCTTCAGTGTTGCCACGGTCTCTTTCTTCATTGGTACTGTTATATGCTTGTCCATTTCACTTTCCTCTTTCACTTAGCCTGTTGAATTAAATTGTACGAATCACATGACGATTTACATGACAGCAAATATTAACCGCCACCGGAAGTCCCGCGATATGTGTTGGATAAGTATTAATATTCACCGCAAGTGCTGTTGTTGTCCCTCCAAGTCCACCAGGTCCGATACCAAGGCTATTTATTTTTGTAAGGAGTTCTTCTTCCAACTCTTTTACGTATTCAATTTCTGAATGTGATCCGACTTCACGTGTCAGAGCTTCTTTGGCCATCAAAGCGCATTTTTCAAATGTACCACCAATTCCAACACCAACCACCATTGGCGGGCACGCATTCGGTCCGGCATCTTTTACCGCAGTAAGAACCGCATCTTTTACACCTTCAATTCCTTCTGCCGGTTTCAGCATAAATACACGACTCATATTCTCGCTTCCGAAACCTTTCGGTGCTACTTTTATCTTTACCTGGTCTCCATCTACAATTCTTGTATGCAAAACTGCCGGCGTGTTATCCTTTGTATTCTCACGGATCAACGGATCTCCAACGACTGATTTACGAAGATAACCTTCTACATAACCTTGACGTACGCCTTCATTTACCGCATCTTCCAATGCTCCTCCTTCAAGATGAACATCCTGACCAATCTCAAGAAACACTACTGCCATTCCTGTATCCTGACAAATCGGAATCATATCCTCTCCTGCAATCTTCAAATTCTCTTGCAACTGTTCCAATATCTGTTTTCCAAGTGGTGCTTCCTCATTCTTTTCGGCACATTTCATTGCCTCTGCCATATCTGGTGACAGAAAATGATTTGCTTCAATGCACATTTCTTTGATGTTTTTTGTTATTTCTTCTACACGTATTGTCCGAATCATTTCTTCTATCTCCCTTTTCTTTGAAACAGGTACGCAAGCGCAATGCAAGCGTACCTGTATTTTTATATCTCAAATTCAATTTTTCTGCCTGTTCGATGGTACTGGTGATATCTCACTCCTGCTGCATCCATCATTCGTTTTGATGCTTTTACTCCCGCTGTATCCGCGTATTTGTCACAATCATAAATAACTTCTTTAATTCCTGCCTGAATAATTGCTTTTGCGCATTCATTGCACGGAAAAAGAGATACGTAAAGTTTTGCTCCCGCAAGACTTCCGCCATTATAATTCAGAATTGCATTCAATTCACTATGCGTTGTATATACATATTTTGTCTCTAACGGATCTTCGCCTTCGCGCGCCCATGGGAATTCATCATCAGAACATCCCATCGGAAGACCATTATATCCCATGGAAAGAATCTTATTATCCTGACTTACAATACAACACCCAACCTGTGTATTCGGGTCTTTTGATCGCATTCCGGAAAGCATTGCCACGCCCATAAAATATTCATCCCATGATAAATAATCTGTTCTTTTATCTGACATTATTCTTCTCCTTTTGCATATGAATTCAGTTTGTCTGCAAGTTTATCTATAAGTCCTGTCAGTATCTCAAAACATTCTCCATAAGCTGTCAGGGGTTTTCCATAAGGATTCGGAAGTTCTTCTGATACTCCAACAAATTCATTTATTGTATATACATTTTTTACATTTTCATAATCCGAAAGAACTTTGTTCTTAATTGTCTCATTCAATGTCAATACAAGTGTATCTCCTTGTAGATTGCTGCCATCAAACTGCTTTGACACATGATTTTCCAACGTCATCTGAGCACTCTTCATAATTGCCTCTGCCTTCTGGTTTACCGGTTCAGGGAAAAGCACAACCAGTCCGCCGGATTCAATAATATACTCTTGCTCAAGATCCTGGTGACATAGTAATTCTGCCGCCATTGGTCCTACTGCCGAATCCGCCTCGCTGACAAAAATCACTCTTCGATACTTCTGCTTCTTTGTGATCTCTGTTGCCTGCAGGTGCATATGTCCTGCCGCCTTTTCAAGACGATTCATAATCGCCTTTCCTATTCCGTTCATAGCAAAAGATTCACTATAAATCAGATCAACGTCTTCTTCATCGAATTCACGAAGCACTCGATAAAGGTTTCTTGCAATAGTATTCTCATTCTCACGGGTTCCTATATTCTTCACAATCCCATAATTATAGAACTGAACTGTTTCCCCCGTTGCAATGATTCCGACTTCCTTTCCTTCCCGATGCGCGGCATAAGCAAGCTGACGAATTGCAAGAATCTCTTCTCTTATATTTCCTTCCACAATCATCATTTTCGCCTTCGGTGCATAATGTCGGTACTTCATTCCCGGAGCTTTCGGCGCCTGCTTGCTTTCACTGTTAACCAATGTCTCATCAACGCCAACCGGTCCGATTACCTCCTCAAACATATCCGCTGTAATTGCACCCGGACGTAAAATCATCGGCGGCTCTACCGTCATGTCAAGAATTGTGGATTCCAATCCGATATCTACCGCACCTCCATCCAGGATCATATCAATCTTACCTTCCAGATCCACCCGCACATGCTCTGCTGTCGTCGGACTCGGACGCCCGGATGTATTCGCACTCGGTGCTGAAACAAATCCACCTGCCGCCCGGATCAATGCCGCTGCAATTGGATCACTTGGCATACGAACCGCAACCGTATCTAATCCTCCGGTTGTCCCGTAAGGTACACTCTCACTTTTTTCAAATATCATCGTCAGCGGACCTGGCCAAAAATGTGCTGCCAGTGCGTCTGTCTCCGGTGGAATATTCACCGCCACTTTTTTCAAATCCTCATAGTCTGCAATATGAACAATCAACGGATTATCTGATGGACGTCCTTTTGCTGCATATGTTTTCTTTGCCGCCTCCTCTTTTAATGCGTCCGCCCCAAGTCCGTAAACCGTCTCCGTAGGAAATGCAACAAGACCTCCTTGTTTTAATACATTTCCCGCTTCTTCTATTACATCCTGGTTTATTTGGTTTTTATCTATTTTTCTAATAATCGTTTCCATAAATTTTATTATATCATTATTTGTTCTAAAAAAAAACTGTTTCTCTTCTACTATTCATTTTCTTTTATATAAGACAAAATTCCTTCTGCCACTGCTTCTGCTACTGATTTCTGATAATCTTCCGTAACCAGCTTCTGTGCTTCTTTATAGTTACTCAAAAAACCACATTCTACGATCACTGTAGGTACTTCCGTCTTTTTTAATATATAATATGTATTATTTGCTTTTATCTTTTTGGTATTATCCGGATTTACCTTTTGTAAAGCATCCTGTATTATCCCCGCAGCTTTTTCTCCTTCCGTCGATGTCTGATAGTAGAAGACCTGCGCACCGAAAACATTTTCTTCATGATAACTGTTCTGATGTATACTGACTGCTAATACAGGAGAAACTTCATTCATAATCTTTACTCTGTATTTCAAATCTTCTACTTTACTTTGTGCAAGCTGTTCATCTGTTTCTCTGGTCATGATTACCTGTATATTTTCTTTTTCCAAAATTTTCTTTACAGAATTCGTAATCGTTAAATTGATATCTTTTTCTTTCACTCCATTGATTCCGACCTTCCCCGAATCAGTACCACCATGTCCTGCATCTAAAACAACTATCCCGTCTGACTTTTCTGCTTCTCCGATTGTCTCCATTTCTTCTTTTAATTCTTTCTGTAAGTTTTTCGAAACTTTCCAACAACCTGCGATAAGCCCTGTCATAATCAGAATCCCTATCGTCAACCTGATTTTTCTTTGCAAAAAAACGACCTCCCTTCACATATTCTATCTATATGCAATGAGAAGCCGTTTTTTAACTTATCTTTTATTTAATTTACATACTGAGAAATGAGCTTCCATACACTGCTTTCTTCTTTTCCCAGACTCCATTCTGCCACACCTGCCAGTTTATTTTCCTGTATCACCTTCAGCTTTGCTTCCAATGATTGAGCATCTTCAAGCCAGATACGGTAGGTTCCGCCATCCGCAGACCATTTTGCATAGTTTTGCTGTGTCTTTTCATCCCACTGTGCTGTTGCTCCCGCATTCACAACACTCTGCGCTGCTTCTTCCATTCCCAGTGCCTTACTTGATACTTTATTCGGATAAGATGCTGCTTCTGTACCAGCTTCTTCCGAAAGTTGCTCCGGGCTCTTTGCTGTCTCAAACCATAATCTGGTAAAAAATGGAATTCCGGCAATTACTTTATCAGCTGATACCTTTTTCAATGTTTTTTCTATTCCATCCTGCAAATAGCTGATCGATGCCACTGATCCCGCTTCATAGGATCCTTCTGTATGTTCATCATAAGCCATAATCACCACGTAATCTGCCACAATCCCCTGCTCTTTAAGATCATAATGTGAATTGTATGACTGTGGCACATAATTATCAACTGAAAATACAAGATTATTCTGGTGGCACTTCACAGACAGCTCTCTCACAAGCTGCACGTAATGCACACCACACTTGGAAGAAATCAATTCAAAGTCTAAATTAATTCCATCCACTCCTGCTGCCACTGCCGCAGCTACAACCTGATCTTCCAGTTTTGCTCTTTTTGATGTATAACGCAATGTCTCATAGGTCTCATCATAGGAATTCGTTCCACCATGAAAATCCCGGAATACAGCCCACACTTCCAGTCCTGCCGTATGTGCATAATTCACATAGTCCGCATCTGCAATTGAACTGATATTACCTTCCGTATCCGCAAGACTAAACCAGGTTGGTGCGATCGTCGTAAGTCCACTGGTTGATGCAAGTACCTGCTGAACCGCATTATTCGCTGCCGCATTCGTCACATTATGCCATGCCATATTGATCGAATGATCTTCTGTCATGTCTGAATAAACCGGTTCCGTAAAATCTCTGGATGTTTTTTCTTTTTTCTGGTTCTTTAAAAATTTGGTCTTAATATATCCTACATAACCATCCGCTGTGGCAACTTTCATCCAGTCATCTTCGTCTTCAAGCACTGTCACCTTGTCCGATTTTTTAACTTCTGTCAGTATCGGACTCTTAACGCCACCAAGATAACGAACCTGTGTGTCTTTCTTCACTTCTGCTGTCTCGATCTCGCCCCACTTTGATGTGATAATTGCTCTGTTTGGTTCCTGTTCCACAGAATATTCCATATTCGTATACTCTTGTATGAACGGAAGTGCGATATATGCGATATCTCCATCCGTCTTAAGAATTACATAATCTTCACTTTTTGTTTCGTTCACTGCTGTATATTCACTGCTGTTCTCACTTACAGAAATATTTCCATCCGGCAAGGTATATAAAAGCACCCGTTCGTTCGCATCCCAGTAAAATCTGCTGTTTATCTTATCACGAAGAACCTGATATGCTACATAATATTGTCCATCAAAAACCTTACCCGGTATAACACTATCTGTAGAAGAATCGGAAGAAGATTCCGCGGAACTCTCTTCTTTTTTCACTACTTCATTATTAATGATCAATGCCAGATCATCACTGTTTTCTATTCCATAATATTGTTCTTTATCGGCTTCCTCATTTGATGAACCGTATCTCTTAAAGAAAACTGCGCCTGCTGCCAAAATCATGATCAATAATATGATGATCATTACGAAAAGAATTTTGTTACGTCTTTTCCGCGCTCTATTCACTTTCTTCGCACGTCGTGTTCCTGACCTTCCATTTCTGCCTCTACCTGTTGTCATTGGTCTTCCCTTTCTCCGGGAACTCCCCGGATGTCCAGATTGTCCTTCTACTCTTCCCCTGCTTCGCGCATGGGTACTGCCTTTTCTTTTGTCCATGCCAACCCTCCTGATTGCAATTTTTATATCTCTGGCGCTTTCTTACACAAACAGTTCCTTACGCTCTGCTGTGTGTATTTCTAATATCTCCACATCTCTGGATAAAATAATGATTCTGGAATTCATTATATCATATTTTCATCTTGCGTCATTAACAAATTGCATCTACAACAGTTGTACATATCAAAAAGTTGTTACACCTTAAATGTCTGTCCATCTTCTATCAATTATAACAGCTTACAAATATACTTCTGTCCGGCAGTTCAAGGGGTAATCTCTGCCTGTCTGTTATGATTCACATCTGTAAAAACCAATGATTCTATCCTTCCTTCCGGATCAATCACATAATCTCTCATATAAGTACCTTCTTCTCTGGCCATATATGCTGTCACAATCTGCAATGGACTCATCGGATATCCATCCATAACTATGTCCACTCCTTTTTCTTCATAACCTCTTAGTTCCGCATATAATTCCTTATATCCATCTTCCGTTCTCATATCGTATGTACTCCTTCTCTCCTGGGATCCTGATAAAACGTTGTCCGCCATCTTCGACCATAAAAGGTATCTGTGACATACTGTAGAACAAGTGACGGACAAGAAGACAACCCTGATCTTCGGAGGGTCTCCTTCTCATAATTATTGTGAATTTTCCCTTGATTTCAGGGAATTGAATTTTTTTGAAAATCAGAAATGCTTTCAGTGCCTCCTTTCTTAACATTCTGTTTTATCAAATGGTGTGTCTTCTGTAAGTGCCATTATATGAGCAGCCTTTTGGAATTTCAATGTGTTTATTGTTGATAAGTGGGTGGGATTTGTTGATAACCTAAAATAGTTATAAACAATTTTCGTTTTCCTTTACATCTTTTCTTTTTTTGTTTATACTAAACGATGAAAAGATATATCTAGTTATGAACATAATGAACAGTTCTTAATCCACAGATTATCTTAATATCATAAGACATAAGGATGTGATCATATGAAAATTGAAAAAATCAATGACAATCAGATTCGTTGTACTTTGACACATGCCGATCTTGCAGCCCGCAATCTCAAGATCAGCGAACTGGCTTATGGTACCGAGAAAGCAAAATCACTATTTCGAGATATGATGCAGCAGGCCTCTTTCGACTTTGGATTCGAGGCAGATGACCTTCCTCTGATGATAGAAGCAATTCCTTCTTCTTCAGACTCTATTACCTTAATCATAACAAAGGTGGAGGATCCGGAAGAACTTGATACACGTTTTTCCAAGTTTACACCTGCCGGAGATTCTGATACACTGAACAGCAATGTTCTTGAAAAGCTTCAGGGCGCAGATGAATTCTTTGATCTACTTAACAAAGTGAAGGAAGTGGCTTCCGAAGCAAAAGATCCGGAACCTAAAGAAACAGTACCGACATTTCCGGTCCGCCTGTTCTCTTTCGACACGTTAGATTCCGTAATTGAGGCTTCCCGCCTGCTTGCTCCGTTCTATACAGGTGCAAATACATTATATAAGGACGAGGAGAATAATAATACCTTTATCCTTGCGCTGGCACCTGCTGATGGCGCAGATCAGGAATTTAATAAAGTATGTAATATGCTTTCGGAGTACAGTTCCCCTGAGAAGGGAGATTCTTCTGTTCTTGCATTTCTGGAGGAGCATTGCAAAATCATTGTTTCCGCAGACGCAATTCAGAAGTTATCCACAATTTAAACAACGAATAAAAAAGACGGTCTGGAATTATGGGAATAACTTTTCCCACACTTCAGGCCGTCTTTTTCACTTGTTATCCACAAAAACTTTTAACGATACGAACAAAGAATGTGCCTTGCACATTCTTGCGCCTGCGGCGTTGCTAAGCGCCAGTGGCGCTTGTTTAGCAAGGACCGAAGTGGAAACGTAGACCGCTTGCGACATCTACATTGTACGCCGCAGTGCGCATCCTTAGCGGAGCGTTTTTTATATATTAGGAAAGCACTTTCCTAATATATAAAAAAGCTGCCATACTCTCTTTTTTGAGAGCACAACAGCTTCTTGTATATCTTTTCTCTTAATTATTTACCAGCGGCTGCCATTGCTGCATTGATCTTCTCTACAAGCAGATCTGCATCAATTCCATGAACCATAGCTGCTTCCTCAAGAGACTCCATCTGAGATGACGGGCATCCAAGACAATGCATACCAATCTCCATCAAAATCGGAGCTGACTCTGGAAATGTTACCAGAAGTTCGCCAATTGTTGTGCTTTTAGAAATTGCCATCACTGTTTCCTCCTTACATTTTTCTATTTTCAATTAATTTCTGTCACCCTTGAACAGTAATCTTTATTATAATCCCTGATCTATGATTTAGCAACCTTATTTTCATTATCATTCCATGAAATTTTCTGAAATTTTCACACAACTTTTTCCGTTTATCACACTACTCAAAAGTCAATCAGTTTTCTTTTTTTTTTCGACAAATCGTCATTTTCATAACAATAACCAAAACGAATGTTCTTTTTATTTCCAAAAGTTATCCACACTATTCACATCTTTCTTTGTTGATAATGTGGATAACTTTCAGGAAATCTTTTATTTTTCCTCATTTTTTCGATTTTTCAATGTTGATAAGTTAAAAACTACTTTTTTTCATTTTTTTGCTATTTTGAATATTCTTGTCATATTTTGTGCATTTTGACTATCCGTATATTTTTCCTGGAAAATACCGATTTTAGAATTTACAGTCAAATCTTTCATTTCCCATACATATTCTGGACAATGCATTGTTTTCTTTCTATTATTCTTTAATAAATCCGTCTGACAGCCACGATATTTGTATACGTTGCACTGCTGATACCAATTCCCTGATCTTCGTTCATTGCATTTACAATCTGATCATTTCCTATATATAGACCAACATGTCCTTCATATAAGATAAGATCCCCCGGCTGTGCGTCTTCATAACTCACTTCATATCCCGCACTTCGCTGTTCATAAGAAGTTCGTGGAAGACTTATACCAAAATGTGCATACACAGACTGGACAAATCCCGAACAATCTGCTCCATCTGTTAAACTTGTACCGCCCCACACATATGGATTCCCAATAAACTGACAGGCATAATCAATAACTTCCTGCCCTGACGCAACTGACTGAGCCGCTGCTTCTGCAGCCTGGGCTTCTGCTTCCGCCTTCGCAACCGCAGCTTCTTCTGCTTCCATTCGTTTTTGTTCTTCCTCTTTTGTCTCCCCGTAAGAATAAGAACTTTCCTCTGTAACATAATCACCGCACACCCAGCCATTAACTTCACCGACCTGTATCGGATACCAGCCTTCTACAGGATCTTCTGTCACAAGATATTCTTCTCCCTGATTAATCTGGGTTAATACGGTAGTATCTGTCCCATGTCCCTCTCTGACATTCAGACAATCTGCTGTGACTGTTACATTCTCATTTGTATACTCATCTGACCTCGAACGGGCTTCCTCCCCTGTGAACAATGTTTCCGTCGGAACATACCCCTCTGCATTTCCCGACCGGATCTTTGTCCATCCATCCAGATATTCCAACACAACTGCTGCTGAATCAGAATATAATTTTCCAACCCATTCACTGTTTTCATCTGCTTCGCTTCTAATATAGGTATAATCCCCCGTATTAGAAAACGCTATATTCAAATACTCTCCCTCTTCTGTCGGCACCAGATACAGATTGATGTTGTTCTTTATTTCTGTCTGATATGATGCTTCCAAAATATTTTCAATTCCTGTAACCGGAACCAGACTCTTCTCACTGTCACCAGTTTCTGCCGCCTGTGTTCTGACTACACTCCCCGGAATCATGATCGCCCCTGCCATCATTGACATGATAAGCTTATGTTTCATCCGCATGTTACTCATATAAAACCTCCTTTATTTCCAGCCTTATCTTTTGTGGGAAGTTTTAATTGTTACATAATTGTTAATTTTTGTTACGCCGTAATTTTATCAATCAACCATAGATGTGTCAACCGTTTTAATAGTTTTTTCATAATTATCACCCTCCACCATTTGTAATTATTCCCCTTTTTTATTAATCTTAACGTCCTTTTTGTTAATTATTTTGTAATATTTTGTCAGGAGAAATAAAAAAACTTATTTTTTTCTCTTGACAATTTTAAAAATATAAGTTATATTCTAATTACAGTAATCGTTATCGTTATTGATTCAATTTTAGAAAGAGGTGAATCTATGGCTGCAATTAAATATAGCCGACAACGAGAAGCTATCAAGCATTATCTCGCTTCGACAAAAGAGCATCCCACTGCCGACACTGTTTATCTGCATGTCAAAGAGGATTTTCCTAATATCAGTCTTGGTACTGTTTACCGGAATTTGAATCTGCTGACAGATATCGGCGAAGCGATCAAGATCCCTACACCTGACGGCGGAGATCGATTTGACGGGAATGTTATTCCCCACAATCATTTTCTCTGTACAAGCTGTGGACGGTTACTGGATCTGGAACTGGATATGAAGAGTATTGAAGAAGTGAACCGGCTGGCCGGGGAGAATTTCGATGGAATCATCACTTCAAGTTCCACTTTGTTTTATGGGGAATGCAGTGACTGCATTAGGAAGTCTTAAGTTATAAAAAAATTAATAAGAAAAAGGAGATTATCATTATGAAAAAATTTGTATGTACAGTATGTGGTTATGTTTACGAAGGAGATGCTGCACCGGCTGAATGTCCAGTCTGTCACGCACCAGCTTCCAAGTTTAAAGAGCAGGAAGGAGACAAAGTATGGGCTGCTGAGCACGTTGTAGGTGTTGCGCAGGGTGTCAGCGAAGATATTCTTGCAGATCTTCGTGCAAACTTCGCAGGAGAATGCTCTGAAGTAGGAATGTACCTTGCAATGGCAAGAGTTGCTCACAGAGAAGGATATCCGGAAATCGGACTTTACTGGGAAAAAGCTGCTTACGAAGAAGCAGAGCATGCTGCAAAATTCGCTGAACTTCTTGGTGAAGTTGTAACAGACAGCACAAAGAAAAACCTTGAGATGAGAGTTGATGCTGAGCACGGTGCTACAGAAGGTAAATTCGATCTTGCAAAGAGAGCTAAAGCTGCTAACCTGGATGCAATCCACGACACAGTACACGAGATGGCTCGCGACGAAGCTAGACACGGAAAAGCTTTCGAAGGACTGCTTAAGAGATACTTCGGCTAATTTAAACAAACCTTATCAGCAGAAGCGATCGCTTCTGCTATGATAAAACTGCCCATCGGGAATGGAACATTTCCTTCCTGATAGGCAGTTTTTTAATCTTCTTTCTCTTTTCTTTCATCTGATAATTTAACTTTTTTGCCGGCAATGAGTTTCTGTTTCTCTTTTCTCCCTAACTGCTTAATTGCATATTCACGTTTCATTGCCTGTTCTTTTGTCTCAAATTCCTCATAATAAGCCAATTCAACAGGCCGCCGTGCCTTCGTATATTTTGCGCCTTTCCCGGAATTGTGCGCCTCCACACGTTTGTCCAGATCATTTGTCCAGCCCGTGTATAACGTTCCGTCACTACATTTTAGCATATATGTATAATTCAAAAACTCATCACCTCTGCTATCTCCCGCATTACTCTTTCGATGCATGTTATTTATTATATCATGAATCCCTTATCCAGGATCAATACTATATTATCAAGAAAACTTTTCCTGTATCCAATACAATATAGTATTGATCCTGCACCCGTAATCAAACTTTTGAATCCATCATTTTATCCAAACAAATATAACTTTACTCCATAAAATTCATGGGGTCAACCGGCGCCCCGTCTTTCATAATTTCAAAATATAAATTTGGTCCTTCGACACTATAATATTTCGTCGGTGAATTCAGTGTTCCCACTTCCTCTCCGGCTGCAATATAATCTCCAACTGCTGCCGCCACTTCATCCAGCTGGCCATAAACCGCAGTATACCCATTTCCCATATCAAGTGTCACAGTAGTTCCTGTCTGGGCAGTCTGTTCAATACTCTCTACAACTCCTGCTGCCGCTGCGTGGATCACTTCTCCCTGCGTTCCACCAATAATCAGTGCAGGATTATATTTATACTGCTCCAATGTTGGAAAATATACTGTATGATCCATACTAAAACTCAAAAGTGTTGCTCCGCTTGCCGGCCAGGCAAGTGTACTTTCCTGAGTAAACCATACATCCTGCGTATTTGAAGATGCTGTGCTTTGAATTTCCTCTGTGGATGTATTTCCATTCTCCATACTGTTTTCATTCTCTTGCTGAACATCCTTTTGGGATTCCTGGTTTTCTTCATTATCCTCTTCTGAATCTGTGTCTGTAGGAAGAATATCATCTGTATTCGCCAATGTACTATCATCTTCTGTAAGCTGTTCTGCTGTTGTTTGCGCATCTTTTATCTGCTGCTCCATGTCTTTTTTGTAATGATTGTATGTGTAGCTTCCAACCATTGTAATTACCGCAACAAAACAAAGTACTACGCCAACTGCAGCTCCCTTTCCTTTCAAAAAGGCCGGTCTTTCATTTTTATTCATAATCATCACCTCTGGCTATAGCATTGCCTGAAATGATTGTTCTTATTCATCTAGGTGGTGTAGTTCTGTTCCTTCATAAAAATATTGCAGGATCTCTTCATAATTTTTCCCATCCTTTGCCATTTCCTGTGCAGTCCACTGACTCATTCCGAATCCGTGCCCTTTTCCAACAGTTGCAATCTTCAACCCGTGTGGACTTTCATAAAAAGAAAATGAACTCGAAGGAAGTTTCAGTGCATCACGGAACTGATCTCCTGTACATATCGTCTCTCCAATCCTCATTTTTCTGACATAACCGGAAGAATCCCATTCCTGAATTTCAAAATCTTCGTATCCATACCCATTTTCTGCTTTTTTCTGTTCCTCTGCCACAAGGAATTCTCTACATCTCTTTTGTATCTCTTTATATTCTATCAAATGTACCTGAATTTCATCTTCTGCCGCCTTGTCAAGCGGACATTCTTTTGCTGTGATGTACGGATAATCTGCATTCCCAAGTACCTCCTGCACGTCTCTGGTCTTTCCATTACTGGATTGATGAAACGGTGCCCATGCAAAGGTCTCATGATACCACAGTACAATTCCTTTTGTTTCCTGTGCTGCCTGTTGACATTTTTTCAAATTCTCTTCGTATTTTGTCCCCCACTTTTTCTTCATCTGAGTCTGCGTCAGACATTTATCGAAAAGAGTCTGCTTTTCTTTCTCTGTTCTGTACAACTCTGTACGTAGAACAACCGCCTGTGCCTTCAATGCTTCTATTTCATATCCACCATCTGTTTCTCCTGCGAGCATTTCTGCGAGATACACAGATGCATTATCGCTGTCAGCTCCCTGCACCGCATTTTTTCCTTTTATAAAAACAGAAATGATATAAGGAAGTAAAAACAGTATGATAAGAAATGCAAAAAATGACTTTATTTTATTTCTAATTGTATCACGCATAAAAACAGCCCTCCATACTCTATTGTATGGAAGGCTGTCCTATTTTAGAACTTATCTGGTTCATTCTCCGTGTAATTGCTTATTCGAAAAGGTCCTGTCCTGATGGAACTTCAACCTTCTCCAGATGCCAGATATCACGCACATACTCCTCGATTGTTCTGTCAGATGTGAACTTACCGCTGCATGCTGTGTTCATCATTGCCATCTTAGACCATCTCTGCTGATCTCTGTAAGCTTCTTCTACTCTCTTCTGTGCATCTGCATAAGAACGGAAGTCTTTCAGAATGAAGTAAGTATCCGCTTTGTCTGTACACTGTGTATTCAGCAGTGAGTTATACAGATTGATATACATGTTGTGATCACCGTTAGAATATGTTCCATCCATCAGCTGATCTACGACACGTTTGATCTCCCAATCATTAAAGTAAACATCTGTTGGGTTGTAACCGCCATTGTTCTCGTAATTGATTACTTCCTGTGAACTCAGACCGAAGATAAATGCATTCTCTTCTCCAACTTCATGAACGATCTCTACATTTGCTCCGTCCATTGTTCCGAGTGTCGGTGCACCGTTCAACATGAACTTCATGTTACCTGTACCGGATGCCTCTTTGGAAGCTGTTGAGATCTGTTCGCTGACATCTGCTGCTGCGAAAAGAATCTCCGCATTGGATACTCTGTAGTCTTCGATAAATACAACTTTCAGCTTTCCGTTGATGCTTCTGTCGTTATTTACAACATCTGCTACGGAGTTGATCAGTTTGATTGTCTCTTTCGCACGAAGGTATCCTGCTGCCGCCTTTGCTCCGAAGATAAATGTTCTTGGATAGAAGGACATCTCCGGATGCTCTTTGATCTGATTGTACAGATACATGATATGCAGGATATTTAACAGCTGACGTTTGTACTCATGCAGACGTTTTACCTGAATGTCAAAGATAGAGCGAGGATCTACATCGATTCCGTTATGCTCTTTGATATATTTCGCAAGGCGAACTTTATTCTGGTATTTAATTTCCATAAATTCACGTCTTGCGTCTTCGTCTTCAACAAGTGGTTTCAGCTTTGCAATCTGAGACAGATCTGTGATCCATCCGTCACCGATCTTATCTGTGATCCAATCAGCAAGAAGTGGGTTTCCATGTGCGAGGAAACGTCTCTGTGTGATTCCGTTTGTCTTATTGTTGAATTTCTCAGGCATCATCTGATAGAAATCTTTCAGTTCCTGTTTCTCAAGGATCTCTGTATGAAGCTGTGCAACACCATTTACAGAGAATCCTGCAACGATTGCCATGTTAGCCATACGAACCTGTCCGTTCATAAGGATTGCCATTTTGCGGACTTTCTCTTCATTTCCCGGATACATTTCGCGAACTTTGATCAGGAAACGACGATCGATCTCCTGGACAATCTGGTAAATACGTGGAAGCAATTTAGAGAACAGGTCGATTGGCCATTTCTCAAGTGCCTCTGCCATGATTGTATGGTTTGTATAAGCACAGGTCTTGCTTGTAACTTCCCATGCATCTTCCCAGCTTAATCCTTCTACGTCGATCAAAAGACGCATCAGTTCCGGAACTGCAACTGTCGGATGTGTATCGTTCATCTGAATAACAACTTTCTCGTACAGTTTTCTGATGTCTCCATGTTTTTTCTTATATTTCTCAATCAGAGCCTGAAGACTTGCAGAAATAAAGAAATACTGCTGTTTCAAACGAAGCTCTTTTCCTGAATAATGGTTATCGTTTGGATAAAGGACATCAACGATCAATTTCGCAAGGTTCTCCTGCTCTACTGCTTTGTGATAATTACCTCTGTCAAACTCATCAAGTTTGAAGTCTGTAATCGGTTTTGCATCCCATACACGCAGTGTATTTACTACATGATTACCATATCCTACGATTGGCATATCATACGGAACAGCCATAACAGACTCATAATTTTCCTGGATAAATTTATCTTTTCCTGTTACAGGATCTTTCTCGAAACGGATATTTCCGCCAAAGCGTACTTCTTTTGCGTATTCTTCACGGCGAATTTCAAATGGATTTCCTTCTTTCAGCCAGTTGTCCGGAACCTCCACCTGATATCCATCTTTGATTTTCTGTTTGAACATTCCATAACGGTAACGGATTCCACATCCATATGCAGGATAGTTCAATGTTGCAAGAGAATCAAGGAAACATGCTGCAAGACGTCCAAGACCACCATTTCCAAGAGCCGCATCCGGCTCCTGGTCTTCAATCACGTTCAGATCAATATTCATCTCTTCCAGTGCTTCTTTTACATCTTTATATGCTGTCATATTGATGAGGTTGTTGCCAAGTGCACGTCCCATAAGGAACTCCATTGACATATAGTATACTGTCTTGGCGTCTGTCTCATCATATCTTTTCTGTGTCTCAATCCAATCATCGATAATAACATCTTTGACTGCATAGGATACTGCCTGGAATAGCTGCTGCGGTGTAGCTTCATCGATTGTTTTTCTATAAAGTGTCTTAACGTTATCCTTTACTGCCGCTTTAAAAGCCTTTTTCTCGAATCTTTTACTGAACATGTTTATTACTCTCCTTTTTTCTCAACACCCATTGTAACTGCTTCGCCGTTGATCTTCCATTCTTTCACGTAACCAGCCGGCTGTGCTTTTACAACTTCATCCGCAAGTACCTCACCTGCGATCAGTGTATTGTTCTTTTCGAAGACAGCTTCTGCCTTTTCACTACCCTCGTATGTAACTTTGATTCTGTCCATAACTTCGAAATCAGCTTCTTTTCTCATTGTCTGGATCTTGCTGATGATCTCACGTACAAATCCCTCTTCCAGCAGCTCTGGTGACAGGTTTGTATCGAGAACAACTGTGATTCCGTTGTCATTTACAGATTCATATCCTTCAATCTGTGCTGTATCGATCAAAAGGTCTTCCTTGAAAAGTTCGATCTCCTGTCCGTTTACATCCAGTTTGAGTGCACCTGTAGCGTTGAGCTCATCCATTGCTGCATTTCCATCGATGTCGTTAAGCGCCGCTTTGATACCACCTAACATCTTACCATATTTCGGTCCGACTGTCTTTAATTGTGGTTTAAAACTATAAGAAGTAAAGTCTCTTACATCATCTGTAAATTTAACATTTTTAACATTCAGCTCGTCTGCAACGATCTCCTGATAGAATTCTGGAAGATCAAAGTCTGCTTTCACAAACATCTTTCCGATCGGCTGACGGTTCTTGATGTTGGACGCATTACGGCATGCACGTCCCATAACAACAAGGTCAAGAACATGTTCCATGTTATTTTCAAGTTCTTTGTCAATCTGATCTTCATGAACTTCTGGGAAGTCACAAAGGTGAATACTTTCCGGAGCATCCTTATCAATGCTGCGAACCAGGTTCTGATAAATCTCTTCTGTCATGAACGGGATCATCGGAGCTGCTGCCTTAGATACTGTAACAAGAGCTGTGTACAGAGTCATGTAAGCATTGATCTTATCCTGCTCCATTCCCTTTGCCCAGAAACGCTCACGGCTTCTTCTTACATACCAGTTACTCAGATCATCTACGAAATCCTGAAGCACACGTGCTGCCTCTGGGATTCTGTAATTGCCAAGATTATAATCTACATCTTTTACCATTGTGTTCATCTTGGAGAGGATCCACTTATCCATAACCGGAAGTTTATCATATTCCAGAGTATATTTTGTTGCATCAAAATTATCAATGTTCGCATAAAGCACGAAGAATGCATAAGTATTCCAAAGTGTTCCCATGAACTTACGCTGTCCTTCCTGAACGGCTTTTCCGTGGAAACGGTTCGGAAGCCACGGAGCACTGTTGATGTAGAAATACCAGCGGATTGCATCTGCTCCGTATTTCTCAAGTGCATCAAACGGATCAACCGCATTTCCTTTAGACTTACTCATCTTCTGTCCGTTCTCATCCTGAACATGTCCAAGAACGATAACATTCTTATATGGAGCCTTGTTAAACAGCAGTGTTGAGATTGCAAGCAGAGAGTAGAACCATCCTCTTGTCTGGTCTACCGCCTCGGAAATGAAATCTGCCGGGAACTGTCTCTCAAATAAGTCTTTATTTTCAAATGGATAATGATGCTGTGCAAATGGCATAGATCCACTGTCGAACCAGCAGTCGATAACTTCCGGTACTCTGTGCATCTCTTTACCACACTCCGGACACTTGATTGTTACAGCATCGATGTATGGGCGGTGAAGCTCGATATCATCCGGGCAGTTATCAGACATTGATTTCAGTTCTTCAATGCTTCCGATAGAGTGCATATGTCCACACTCACACTGCCAGATATTCAGTGGTGTTCCCCAGTAACGGTTACGGCTGATTCCCCAGTCCTGAACGTTCTCGATCCAGTCACCGAAACGTCCTTTACCGATACTTTCCGGAATCCAGTTAATTGTGTTATTATTTCTGATCAAATCTTCGCGAACTGCTGTCATCTTGATGAACCAGGACTCACGAGCGTAGTAGATCAGCGGAGTATCACATCTCCAGCAGTGAGGATAGCTATGCTCGAACTTCGGTGCATCATAGAGAAGTCCTCTTGCATCCAGATCTTTTAATACTTCCGGATCAGCCTTCTTCACAAACAGACCGGCGAACGGTGTAGATTCTGCCATATCACCCTTCTCATCTACAAGCTGTACGAATGGAAGATCATATTTTCTTCCTACATTCGCATCATCTTCACCAAATGCTGGTGCGATATGAACGACTCCTGTACCATCTGTCAGAGTTACATATTCATCACATACAACATAGAATGCTTTCTTGCGCTGTTTTGCTGCCTCGTCTGCTGCACACTGATACAGCGGCTCATACTCTTTTCCTTCCAGATCAGTTCCCTTGTAAGTCTCAAGGATTTCGTAAGCATCTTTACCTTCTTCTGCAAGTCTTCCAAGAACTGTATCAAGCAGTGCGCAAGCCATATAATATACATGTCCGTCTGCTGCCTTAACCTTTGCGTAATCTTCTTTCGGATTTACACAAAGTGCAAGGTTGGATGGAAGTGTCCAAGGTGTTGTTGTCCATGCAAGAATATATGCATCTTCATCTTTTACTTTAAAACGAACGATTGCTGAACGCTCCTTAACATCCTTGTATCCCTGTGCAACTTCCTGTGCGGAAAGCGGTGTTCCACAACGCGGACAGTAAGGAACGATCTTAAATCCTTTGTAAAGGAGTCCCTTATCCCAGATCTGCTTCAGAGCCCACCATTCAGACTCAATAAAGTTGTTATCATAAGTTACATATGGGTGCTCCATGTCAGCCCAGAATCCAACTGTACCGGAGAAATTCTCCCACATTCCTTTGTATTTCCATACACTCTCTTTACATTTCTTGATAAATGGTTCAAGACCATATTTCTCAATCTGATCTTTTCCATCAAGACCAAGAAGCTTCTCAACTTCAAGCTCTACCGGAAGACCATGTGTATCCCATCCGGCCTTTCTTGGAACCATATATCCTTTCATTGTACGGTATCTCGGGATCATATCCTTAATAACACGAGTTAAAACGTGTCCGATATGCGGTTTACCATTTGCTGTCGGAGGTCCGTCATAGAAAATATAATCCGGACATCCTTCTTTTTCATCCATACTTTTCTGGAAGATTTCATTATCATCCCAGAACTTTTCAACTTCTTTTTCACGGCTGACAAAATTCATGTCAGTTGAAACTTTCTTATACATGTTCTTATCCTTTCCTGAGTTTATTTTATGATTCTTAAAAAGAAAGGCTTCCGTCCTGTAATAGGACGAAAGCCTGAACTTCTCTCGTTAAACCACCTGTTACATCATACTTAGGTCTGATTTCTGACCTGCATATGGTATCCTTTAACGCCGGACACGCGTCAGTCCTTACTCTCTCTTTCTGCAGAAACCTCTTTTCTGCATCTGTTTCAGGAACTGCTGCTCTGGAGTGATCTTCAAAAATCTCTTACTTGCACCGGACTCCCACCATCTCCGGCTCGCTGTAACGTTCGGATAAATCCTACTGTCTCCGTCATCGCTTTACCTGTGAACTTCTACACACGGCTTATTATAAAGAGATTCTCGCTTCTAGTCAAGGTTTATTATGATAAAAAAAGTGCGAAAAAACGTTGTTTTCAGCGTTCTTTCGCAAATTTCTGTTTTCTTATCTGCGGCGTTTCTTCTTTCTTTTCACATTACCACTCTTTGCATTTCTTCTTTTTCCTTTTTTTCTTCTGCGACGTCTTATCTGCTTCCGGTAATTCGCAAGTACAACAATGATGATCAATAAAATCACAACTGCAATTACAACTCCGATCACAATTTTCATAAACTTTGAAATCCCAGTTACGACAGTTGAAGTTGTCTTATCTTTCTTTTTTTCCAAAACAGCTGCACTGCTTTCCTCTGTTTTTTCTATCGCAGCTTTCACACTGCCTACTTCCTGCCCTTTATAAGTAAATGTTACTGTTCCGGATCCATCCTTGTTGCTGTCTTCCTTCACTTCTGCTTTCACATCAGAAAATTGTGCACTCTTCGGAAGTACGATATAAGCATCTTCGTCTTCATAAGACTTCACACCTTCCGGAAGCTTCTGATCCTTCAAAGATATTTTTGAAAAATTACTGTAAGCATAATCAAACATGGCACGAGTATCTATATAAGCATCATTTCCAAAATCATAAAGTACCACCGCAACAAGCTGCATATCTCCGTTATCTGCCATTGTCACAAGCGTTGTTCTTGCCTGATCTGTGTAGCCGGTCTTACCGCCCTTGCAGTATTCATAATAATTATCATTCTGTGGCCAGAGCATCTTGTGCTTCTGCTGAAAAGTACGTTCTTCATTCACCAGATTCGTTGCCGGAATCGTATGGCTTAACGATTGGGAAATTGTCCGGAACGCTTCCTTCTGATAAACTGCTGCACCAATTCTTGCCATATCATGCGCCGTTGTATAATGTTGTTCATCATGAAGTCCGTTCGCATTCATCCAGTGTGAACCTGTACATCCAAGTTTTTCTGACTCATCATTCATCGCCTGAATAAATGTGTCATAACCCCCACCCATCTTCTTGCCAACACTCTCAGCTACTGCATAAGAGACCTCATTTGCCGATGCCAGCAGAACGGCATAGAGCGCGTCTTCCATACTGATCTGCTCCCCCGGTGTCATGCCGATATGGGCATCGCCATATTCCAGAAAGGAGATACTGTCCTGGGAAAATTCTACCGTATCTGTAAGCTCTGCATTGTCCAGCGCAACCAATGTTGTCAGAAGTTTTGTAATACTCGCCGGATAATGCTTCTTTTCAATCTGCTTGCTATATAAAACCGCCCCACTATTCATATCCATAACGATTGCAGAATCCGCATAAGTTGCCGGTCCCTGTGGCCAGTTCTCCACACTGTTTGAATCCGGTGCGATCGCATAACAGTTCTGACGCTGTGTCTCCCTGTCTTCTCCCGCTGTCTGAGTTGAATCTGTTGTGGCTGCCGCTGTTTCTTCCTCAGCAAATGTCTGTACTGCCGGCATTAATATCATAGATGCCGCCAGAAAAAGAGACAGACAGCGCTTTCCGTATTTCTTAAAATTTATCATAAAGGAAATCCTCCGGTTGTTTGAATTCATAACGCAAAAATCCCCACAGACCTTTCATCTGTGGGGAATCTGTGACTATTGTTATTATAATTCTACTGAAAGTTTTTTTCAATAGTCCGGAGGCTATTTTCTTTCAACTATCGAATCTCTTCCATCATGATCTCTGCTCCCGCAGCCTCTACCGCAAGACTGTCTTTCTGTGGATAGAACCGTGTGGTGAATACATACTCTCCATTATTTACAAATACTTCCACAGAGGATTTATCCACAAGAATTTCAACACTTGAAATTTTATCTACATCAACATAACGCATTCCTCTTCCTGCAGATACAGAATTTTTATCCTGACTTGTGAAATGCATCTCAAATCTTCCATTTTTGTACTCAAGAATCAATTCTTCATCAATCACTGTCCTGAATTCATTGTTCTGAATGCCTGAGATATTCACATCATAGACTTTATATCCATCTTTTTTCAACATTCCGGCTGACTTATCCACAAGAGTTTTCCTCTTTTGCAATTCTCTGACCGGTCTCTGACAAACTTTGCCGTCTTCCACAAATACTTCTCTTGGGAAAGTGAAGCAGTGCTGCCATCCTTCTGCAATCGTCTGATTGGTATATTCTTCACAATCCGGCATTCCCATCCAGCTGATGTGAACCCTTCTTCCATCTTCAGTCTTAAAACTCTGCGGTGCATAGAAATCAAATCCGTAATCCCAAAGCATGTATTCTGAAAGTTTATAATCATCTAAAATATTTCCATCAACCATGAAATATCCTGACTGATAAACATTTCTGTCATCCCATACTCCGCCTTCAAGTCCCTGCACAGAAGCAGAAAGAATTTTTGTCCCATCTACCTCAAAGTAATCCGGGCATTCCCACATATAACCAAACGGTTTCTCTGATTCCACACGGCTTCTGAACTTCCAGTTAATCTTATCTTTTGACCCGAAGATCAATGCCTGTCCGACATCTTCTTTTGTACGTGCACCCTGAATCATGTAGTAAGTATCTCCGTCTTTCCACACCTTCGGATCGCGCACATGGCAAGTCAGATCTGACGGATAATCCACATTTCTCATCAGTTCTTTTTTTGATCCAAATGTCTTTCCATCCTCACTGACAACAAGAACCGTATTTGACTCGCGTCCTGTGTTGATATAGTCAAAATCTCCGTCTTCCAGCTTTACATTGCCTGTATAGTAAACATACATTTTGTCATCTTCGATAAATGCTGATCCGGAGTATACACCATGACAGTCAAATGGCTGATCCGGATATAACTTTACTCCCTGGTATTCCCAGTCGATCATATCTTCGCTTGTATAGTGCCCCCACATCTTCACGCCGCCTTCGGCATTAAATGGAGAATACTGAAAAAATGCATGATAGATTCCATTCAACTGGCACAGTCCGTTCGGATCGTTGAGCCAGCCAACAGGAGGCATCAGATGCAGCTTTTCACGATAAGCTGTGCCTTCTTTCTGCTCTTTTTCTTTCATCATCTCTTCCGTCATATCTACCAGTTTAATCAGATCCCTTGTTAATGCATTCATGCTCTTGTCTCCCTTTTTCCATTTACAGCCGTTCTATTCTGCAAGAATTCTTCTTTGAATAAAACGGCTGTATCTTTTTAATCACTGTTCAATTTATTTCTCAATCTTCATTGCGAGATCAGCTGTTGTAACTGTTCCCGCTGCTGTCTTCTCTACTTTGCTGAAGTCATCTGCATTCGTCAGTATCATCATCGTAGTTGCCGGATGTCCTGCTGCTTTGATAGCATCCAGATCTGCTTCGATCAGCACATCGCCCTTACGAACCTTTGCTCCGTCTGCTACTTTCTTTACAAATCCTTTTCCATCCATGGAAACTGTATCAATTCCAATGTGGATCAGAAGCTCTGCTCCTGCTTCCGTTGCGATGCATACTGCATGCCCTGTATCGAAGATATTCATTACTTCACCGTCACATGGTGCTACAATCTTTCCATCTGTTGGCTCAACTGCAACAGTTGTTCCAAGCATCTCTGATGCAAATGTCTCATCTGCTACTTCTGCTGTCGCAACAACATTTCCGTTTACCGGGCTTGTAATTTCTTCTGCTGAAACATTTTCTGCTTCTACTACATTCTCTGTCTCTTCTGTTTTCTCAACTGTTGTCTCTGTTGCGGCTGTCTTAACTACCGGATCTTTATCTTTGTAAATCATGAAGGAGATCACAAATGCTACTCCTACTGAAATTGCCATCTCGATAATGTACTGAAGCGGCTGATTCAGGCAAAGCAGGATACCGAAGATACCTGTTACTCCAGTTCCTTTTGCTCCGAGATGTACAAGTGATGCATACAATGCTCCGCATCCTCCACCAATACATCCTGCGATAAATGGTTTGAAGAATCTTAAGTTTACACCAAAGATTGCCGGCTCTGTGATTCCCATAAATGCACTAAGTGATGACGGAAGTGCAAGGGATTTAATCTTCTGATCTTTTGACTTAACGCCAACTGCCAATGCTGCTGCACCCTGTGCTACATTTGCTGCACTTGCAAGTGGAAGCCAGTAAGTTACTCCGTATTTTGCCAGCTGACCAATATCGATTGCTGTGTACATCTGATGAATACCTGTTACTACTGTCGGTGCATACAAACCTCCCATGATCAGACTTCCAAGTCCGAGCGGAAGTGTCAGCATCCACTGGATTGCTCCAAGAATCGCATTCTCACCCCATACGAAGATCGGTCCTACGATAGAAAGTGTAAGATATCCTGTCACGAATACGCTGACAAGTGGTGTTACAAACAGGTCAAGTGCTGCCGGAACTACCTTGTGCAGCTTCTTTTCTAATACAGAAAGGATCCATACTGCAATAATAACCGGGATTACATGTCCCTGGTATCCAACCATGTCGATGTGATACAGTCCGAAGAATACGCTCTGTGTCTGCTGTACACCTTCCGTTGCAACCGTATAAGCGTTCTGCAATGACGGATGAATCATAATCATACCGATAACGGCTCCAAGATACTGGTTTGCACCAAATGCTTTCGCAGCTGAAAATGCAATCAGAATCTGCAGAAATGTATAAGCGATATTACTGAACAGATTCGCAAACACATAAATAGAACTGCTTGTATCAATTGCTAAAAATCCATTTGCATTCATGAAATCCAGCGCATTCATGATTCCCATCAGGAAACCACTTGCTACGATGGCCGGAATGATCGGTACAAAAATATCACCTAACAGCTTGATGGCCTTCATAAACCAGTTCTGCTTCTCTGCCGCTGCTTCCTTTGCCTCAGCTTTTGTGCTTGCTGTAATACCTGCGATCGCGATAAATTCATCAAACACCTTATTCACTGTTCCTGTTCCAAGAATAATCTGAAGCTGTCCAGATGCCTCAAATACTCCCTTTACTCCATCCACATTCTCTATTGCCTCTTTATCTGCCTTACTATTATCTGCGATAACAAGACGAAGACGCGTTGCGCAGTGCGCTGCGGATACAATATTCTTACTTCCACCTACATATCCCAGAATCTCCTGGGCTGTTTTCCTGTAATCCATGATTACTCTCCCTTCCTTCTATGTTTTATGTGTAATCGTTTTCACATCTTATGATTTTATATTAAATAAAAAAATGCCATTTGTAAAGATGGCATTTTTACTAATTCTGATTCTTCTGTTTTGTTTAACTTGCACTATACTCTTAGTTACATTCATTCAAATCTATTCACGATCTGGAATCCCAGCTTCATATGCACCGGCACCGGATTTTTCTCTTCAATCTGTTCAAGTAAGAGCTCTGCCCCCTTGATTCCACTCGTTTTATACCCAAAATGAACCGTTGGAATACCGCCTGTCACAGCCCTTAACATCTGATTATCACCAAATCCTGTGACACAGATACCAGACTGTTCCAAAATGTGTAGCATCCTTGCACCAGAATTCTGAACCGATTCCGGAACCGCCTTTTTACTCTGTGCGATCAATGCCTCGATTGCTCCTGCTGCAATCGTATCTGTTGCGCACGATATGATATCGATTCCATTTTCTTCACTCAACAAATCCACTGCTGCTTCATATCCGCCGCTCATTGTAAATTCTGATTCGCGTCTGTACCGATGGTCATCGAAAGTAATCCCTGCTTCCTGAAGTCCTTTGCGGAACCCGTCTTCTCTGGCAGCACCTGCTGCCTTATCTTCACGAGTAACACCAATATATGCAATCTTGCAATCTTCAGGTCTTCCACCATTCCGCTTCAGTGCTTTCACCGCAACTTCTTGTCCCATTGCTCTTCCCGCACCAAAATCATCGTGATAGATACAGCTTGCCATTTCTGTCTCCTGTCCCACAATCACAACCGGAACCTTTGATTCTTTTAAAAATCTCCGATGCTCGTCTGTAAGCACTGTACCGATCAGTACAATTCCATCTACCGGATAACTTTCAAAGATTCTCAGATAAGTCAGCTCATTCTTTGGCTGATTATCCGTGCTTGCAAGAAGCATCTGGTACCCTCTTGCCGAAAGAACCTGTTCAATTCCCGCTGTGATCCGGCTGATTGATTCTGAATTGATCTTCGGAGCCACCACACCAACCAGATGTGCACGTCCGGTTCTTAGGATTCTTGCCTGAGTAGACGGCTGATATCCCGTCTTCTCAATCACTTTACGGATCTGCTCCTTTTTCTGTTCACTCACATATCCGCCATTCAAATATCTTGATACTGCTGCGCTGGACACCCCGGCCATCTGCGCAATCTCTTTTATCGTCATTGTATACTGCCTGCCTTTATTTCCCTGATTTTCGAAATTATCCAAATCCATTTTCGCTCTTTTTCTAGCTTTGACCTGAATCTGAATGACATTCACATTTTAACATTCAACAGACAAATATGCAACGACGTTGCGCTACATCATTCTTTATCTACCTGTCCCTGTTATATAAAAATCCATAAAGTATTACTCTTCCATTCGTCTGATCGTTAGAACAAGTAGATAAGCCAATGATCCTATTCCACCCCTCTTTTCCTTTTTTCTCAGGAAGACGATACTGCACGGCATGTGCCTTTATATATTCCATCAGTTCTTCCAGATTCTCTTTCTTATAATCTTGTGGATTATAAATAACTTCATCATACGCATCCGTCTCCACACAGGCGAACCACTGGATTTTTTCTAACTGTTCATTCAAATATAGCGTACCTGTTTTGTGCGATTCAAAATACTCCTTTTCTTTATAATTCATCACATCCCCAAACATTGCGCCATTATCCATATGGTGACCATATAATAAACTGTAACTGTCAATAAATTTTCTGTCATTTCTGCTATCCAGAAAAATACTTCCTGAAAGAGCAAATTCTCCATAAATATCCTGATTGATATATTCCAGATTTGTTTCTCCCTGCACAACCGGATAATCAATCTTTGTTCCGTCTACCGTCAGCCAGGCACACACATCCGGATTGATTTTCTGAAGTTCCTGCAGGGACGGACTTTCATCCGTTTTCCCTGCAGGTTTATATTTCATCAATTCTCCACTGATAAACGCACGTCGGTTGATCTGGCAGGTGTCCCATAATGAATATGCACCATAAAGAAGCATAAGAATAATAAAGAGCGCTGCCAGAATTTCCAATATCTTATTTCCCGCTTCTATAACTTTAAAAAACAGCTCTTCCCTCTGCTCCCCTGCCTCCTGACCTTCTGTCGTTTCGTTTATCATGCTCTTTTTCTACGAAAGAAAACTGATCCAAATGCTCCTGCCGCACCCACAAGTAGTACGTATGGTGTGTATTTCTTTGCAACGCCTGTTACTACAGCCGCATCTTTCTCATTCACATACTGAACTACTGTACCATCTTCTTTTGTAGTTCCTGTCTTTGTTCCAGTCGCAGTTGTTTCTCCATCAATCGTAGTAGTATATCCATCTTTATTCGCATCGGTCTCTGTTACCGTGTATTTATCAGATTTTGTCAATCCATAAATTGTAATTGAACCTGTATCAGAAATCTGATAAGAAGTTTCTGCTTCATTGCTTGTGATGTATTCTGTAAGTGCCTGTGCATTTGCATTTTTCTTCACTACAACTTTGTAGAGTTCTCCCTGTCCACCATTCACCGCAACCTTGAATTCGAAGGATTTATTTTTAACTCCCTGATTACCTGTGATCGTTTTTTTGATCGTCACATCATGCGTTGTATCATTTTCTGCACCATAATCATTGATAAATTCAAGATCACCTTTTTCACCATTATTTTCTGTAATTACATTTCCAACATAAAGTGCTCCATCTGCTCCGTTATATACAAAAAGATAAACATCTCTGCCTGCTGTATCATAATCGATTCCTTCATAAGAGCCTGCATCTTCAGTCACAACATAATGATAAACACCAGCATGTTCAAATACCTCTGCATTAATTTCCAATGTTGCATTCTTGCTGTAAGCCGCTGCCAGTGTATCTTCTCCTGATGGCTGGAATCCGATTGTCTGGGTGGCCGTGATTCCACCTGTCACACCGGCATATACTACATTATCTCTCCAATTTTCTGCTGCTTCACCATTCTCCACATGAAACGAAAATGAAGTGTTTGGCTGGTATGTATTTCCATCCGTTGTCACCGTTTTCTTCAAATTCAGCTGTGTGATCGGTTCATTTTCCTCGGCTGACGCATTTACCACACAAACTGACATCATCATCATACTCGCCATTGCCATTGCTGAAATACGTCCTGCTGTTTTCTTATTCATAATCTCTACCTCACTTTTTACTCTGATTTCCGGGTTTCAGATATCTGACCGGCGGAGCACCGTAATTACTCTGCCTTTTATCTCCTTGTCCTTCACAGCTCCAAAATACCGGCTGTCTTTTGCATTTCCCCGTTGATCTCCCAGAATAAAATATTCTCCGCTATTCAGCGTCAGTGGATAGACCGTGTCACTTTCGTATTGCGGTGTATTATAGAAAATATCATTTTCCACAATCTTACTTCCATTGATCTTTACCTTTTCGTCCTCTGTAATCTCTACTGTATCGCCGCCGGCTGCGATCACTCTGCCCACATATTTCTCTCCTGCTTTCTGAAGAACCACCACATCCCCGCTTTTCGGTTTTTCCAGTCGATAATAAAAGAGCAGATCTCCCGCACTGATGCGTGGCGACATGTCATTGTTTTTCATGGTTGTAATCCCAAACAACAGCCCGAATAAAACCCACAGAAACACCAGAAGAAATGCAAGACGAATCAGAAAAAGATGAATCTCTCCTTTTAATTTCATGAATCTGTTTCTTTCCTCTTTCTTCGAAGAAACAGAAAAACTGCTCCTCCTGTTATGCCTATTGTTTCTATCAGGATTGTAGGAAGCACCCTGTTCTCTACTCCTGTCGGAACAACCATAAGCGGTTGATACTGATTCGTATAAGTTACTGTTGCCGTCTGCTCCTTCGTTATATCAATTCGTGCTGTCATCCCCTCTGCCTGACTTTCCTGTCCCACGAGATAAAAGGTATGCTCCAGCCTATAGTTATTCTGTTCCTGAGCAATCTCCGTCACTGTATATTCCCCAGGTTCAACCGCCTGGAGCGATGCACTCCACTGACCATTTTGTGGAAGCTTCACTTCTTCGATCACTTCTTCTCCCTGTTTTATCTGAAATGTAAAGGACTCGTCCGGAATCTGGCTTGCTGCAATTCCTTCCACCTGCTTTGTGATTATCAGATTACCTGTTTTGGCCGGTGGGTTTGGGAGATCCTTTCCAAAAGAAATGTTATCGAGCAGGTTTCCATTTGACAGATTTCCATTTGCTGCCGCTACTGCCACAAAATAAAATCGAGTAACATATTGCCCTGCCGGAACTGTATAATCTCCATAGTGATAAGTCCATTTCCCAGTTTTATCTGACAATACCGCCTGCACATCAGGATTACTCTGATCAAATCCCGATCCTGCCGGATTCCAATCAGAACTCATTGATTTCGTATCACTGATGATAACCGCCATCGTGTCTGTTCCCCAGCGTCCGGCATGTTCCAATCCCCAGTGAAGAACTGTCCCTGGTTCTGTCAAAACATCCTGATAAAGAGCCCCTGGTTCCTCACAGTTTAATTCTGCGAACTGATTTCCCTGTGCCGCACTGCTGATGTTATAAACCGGTTTTGGATCATTAACCGTATTTCCATAATAACTTCGGCTTCCATCTGCAATCTCGATATAATAATCTCTCTGAGTTCCAGAGCCAAAATATGCACCTTTCGCTGTTGTTTTCCAATATAAATCATTCGTTCCATTTGCTACCTGGATAAAATGTGCATTCTTATAAGTCAGTGTTCCTGCATCAGATACTTTTGGCGTCTCAAAACTTCCATTCTGAAGCTTGTCATAATAATTCACCTTGTATTCGGAAGAATAAACTGTCACCGTCTCATTTACTGTCACTTTCACACGAAATGTCTTCTGTGCACCATCTCTTGCAACTTCATAGGATTGCTTTCTACTATCCACGGTCGCTGTATCCTCAATGTCTTTCCATTGACCGTTTTCACTTACCTGCCACTGATAAGCAATCTGATCTGATTCTGTTGTTCCACTAACATCTGCTGTCAGAGAACCTTTTGTAAGAATCTCATCTTTAAGAGCAACTGAAATTTTCTCTGAATCGGTACTTTTCCCTTCCTCTGTTACTATTCCAGACTCAGGGGGAGATTCTTTTGCGTCTGGTTTCTGCATTTCTGATCGGGAAGTCTCTTCCGCATCTGTTTCTTCCGGGAGCACGGTACAATCTGTTCCCTCTGTAGTTTGTACAGCCTCAACTTGTACACCTTCTGCCAGTACCTGAACCCCCATCAACGACAGCATCATCAGTACCGCCATCAGAAATGCAAAATGTCTTCTCAGCTTTCTTCGCATTTTGCCCTCTCCTGTCTTAAATTGAATTGTTACCTTTCAGGAAGTACTGTCGATATATTTTATATCTGCCCTCCTGTCTAATATATGTATGACGCTGGATTTCTGATTATGACTTGAAAGAGATAAAATTAGATTTCTTTAAGATTTTTTACATTTTTTAAAATTTTCTCTTGCAAAGACTATCTAAATATGATAATATATTTTTCGTCGATAAGACAAGGAAATATTCCTCCTTAGCTCAGTCGGTAGAGCATTCGGCTGTTAACCGAAGTGTCGTTGGTTCAAGTCCAACAGGGGGAGTTATGAAGAACATCTCACAGATTTCGCGCTGTGGGATGTTTTTTTGTTGCGTATCCCTAGCGGAGCGTTTTTTGTATATTAGGAAAGGACTTTCCTAATATACAAAAAAACGGACTGTGCAATGCACAATCCGTAATCTTAGTGGAGAATACGAGAGTCGAACTCGTGACCTCCTGCTTGCAAGGCAGGCGCTCTCCCAACTGAGCTAATCCCCCATATTTATGTCCTTAACAGAACTTCTATATGATATCATAGCTTATCGAGAGTGTCAACCCTATTTTTAATATTTTTCTTTTATTTTTCCTACCGGAATCCAAGTAACCAGATCAACAGCGGATTATGGTTGTACAAAAACGTCAAGATCGCGCTCTGCTCAACCATCGCATAACACGTTGTTCCAATCTCTGTCGTATAAATCAGAGTCAGCACAAGGAATGCGATCCATACGATAATAAATCCCAGACCAATTCCAAGCACTCCTCCCGCCAGATGATTGATCGCACCAAGTAACGGAAGTTCACCAATAATATTCACCGCATACATCAATGCGCTTACAAGAATGATCGCAATCAAAAATGTCACAAGAAATGACACAACATTGAGGAGCATTCGTGAAATATAGGCCGCAACATATTCTGGGAAAGTTGTAACATCCAGTTCTTCATAAATCGCAGTATTATTATTTTCCAGCAATGCATCTTTCAAAAACTGTGGCAGCATTGAATTCTCAATCTCACGGATCTGTGTATCCTTTGGAAGATCTCCGACCACTTTCAGGATATCCTGTGCAGTTATCCCCAGTTTGTCCCATCCAGATTCGCTTAATGATTTAATCTGGTCTACCGTTAAATTCTCCAGAGGTGTTCCACTGAGATTTGCTTTCAACAGATCATCTGCTGAAAACTCTGGCATAAATGCTTCCACTATCTTCTTCTCCAGTACGTCCTGCGCCGGTGTATGCTTCATCAGCGCATCCGACACGTATGGGGAAAGGAATGACACCAGTACCAGTGTCAATATTGTTGACAGAAGGGATAAACCAATTCTGAGAAATCCCTTCACAAAGCCGGCAATCATGCAGACTAAAAACACAATCCCGACTGCAAGTAACAACCAATTCTCCATATATCTCTCCTATTTTGTCAAATAAACAATTCGCAGTTCATTATCACTCATCACATAGTATCTGTTCAGGCCAAATGCATCAAAGATTTCCTGTGCATCTGCTCCCAGGTCTCCCTTAAACTTCAGGATTCCTGTCGTTGTATAAATACAGCACTTACTTCCATCATACAGAATGATATTGTCTCCATCCATCTTTACATGACTATAATCTCCCTGTATCTCTTTACTGAACACAGTATCTCCTGATTGATTATACATTCTCAACTCATACCCTGACTTCTCCTGATTAAGCAGGACAAATCCAAAATAAGAATCCGAATGGAAAACACTTTTTATCTCTTGATTCACTTTCACTTCTTTTGTCTGCTTTGGAGTATCTTTTCCTGTATAAATCTCAAATCCATTATCTCCAACTGCAACAGATCTGTCATTTCCCATAAAGAAAATCTCGCCGATCAGCATATCTTCATAAGTATCTGCTGTCACTTTGTTATCTGCCTTCTCTTTGCCGGCAGTATCAAAATTATAATATCCGATCCTGCTCTGCACCTGTGTTCCTTTGGTATAAAGATAAGAAACTGCCAGAACCTTTCCATCATCAGACAAATCCAATGCGATCGGATATCCTGTATTTCCAATCGTAATCTGCTGCTCTACCAGAATATTTCCTGCCGCATCATAGGATATGATCTTCGGTGAAGTCTCATCTTTTAAAATTGCACTGACAATTCCCTGATTCGATACTGCGATTCTCTCAATCGGTAATGTCGTCTGAATCTCACCTTTCAACCCATTTTTTGTAAATACGAGAATACTGTTACCTCCGCTGTCAGCAACCGCAAACACATCGTCTTTCACAACAATCACCGGTGTCTGAAGCTGTGTTGGCTGAATCCACTTTTCCTCATTCTTCTTATTTAGAAATACCACACCGTCATGATTATAACGCACAATTCCATCTGCAAACTGAACGTAATTATTCCTGTCCGAAAGGTCTTTCGCGTAACTGTCTGCCTTGCGGACTGTGCCATAAGTCTTACTATCTAAAAGGAGGTATGTTCCGCAGATTGCCATCGCAATCAGAATGATATAGGTAAGAAGTTCTTTTCTTCTCCGGCGTTTGATCCTTCTTTCCCTTTGTCTCAGCGCTTTTCTATCATCCTGCGTTTTTACCACCTGTAAATTCGACATTTTCTTTCGCGCCATATTGCTCCCCTTATCGTTTGTCCAGTGCACCTTTTTCTGTTGATACACTTTTAGCTTTCACTTGTCTTTCACAGTATAACACGGATTTATGGCAATATCAATTTTTGTCCAATATAGATCAGGTTCCCATTCTGCAATCCATTCATCCGGCTGATCGCATCTACATGATTAACATCTCCATACATTTTTTTACTGATAATTGCAAGGGTATCTCCTTTTTCCACCACATAAATACCATCATTTTCATCTGCTGCAACGGCAGTCCCGGAAACCGGAACACTTTCTGTATTCTTATCTTCCGTCTGTTCTTCCCCTTCATTTTCTTCCGTTATCTCTGCGGATTCCTTTTCTGTATCTGCTGCTTCCTGATTTTTCTCCACAGTAGCTGCTGCTCCACTCGTCTCTTTCACATCAGGTGAGGATGTTTGCTTTTCCCCCTCGGCAACCACATTTATCTTATTCTGGAGGGATTTCATTTTGCTGAAATTATTCATCATAGAAACACCCATCACGATCAGGACCAGTACAAGGCATGTACTGATTCCATACATCAGACTGCCTGTCCTTCTTTCTCTTTTCTGACCGCCCCGTTCACGTACCAGAGAACGAAAGCTTTGTGCAGCCGTATCTTCCACATTTTCTGTCTGAACTGCCCCATTTTTTTTTCGACTTGCAATCATATAATTCTGCATGCACGGATTCTTCTCGTAATAAGTATAATGTCCTCCAATTTCCATCAGATCTCCCAGCTTATGTACAAAAAATACATCTTCCTGGTTTGTCGAATCTTTCATAACAAGAACGGTATTTTTCTTTGGAAATAATTTTTTATGCAGCTTTACGTTGATAGAACCCGGAGCCAGCTGTAAATCATGCTCTGTCACAAACCAGCCTATGATTTCTCCTTCTTCAAAATACTGGCTGCATTCTTCACAACCACATTTCCATATCTTGTCATTGATCAGGTATTCACCGCCCTCCTTTTTTAACTCTTTTATTTTTATCGCACCATAAATATAAATATATTCTTCATTGTCCTGCTTCTGCATTTCACCAATCAGAAAGGCTCCTTCTGGTTGTTTTTCTTTCTCGCTTTTTTCACTTAACTGAAGAAAAAAAGTATCTACATAATCTTCCACATAGATTTTTGGACTATCACTCACATTTCCTATCTGACGCACATTTTTGGGAATCTGTCTCTCCATTTTATACTCACCTTTCTATCACTTTTATTTAATTTCCCGGGGATTGCCCTTAACATAGCACAAGGAAATCGGGAGATTTTATCAATTAGTGTCAGGTAAGTTCGACAAATATTACTTTTCGTGCACGGCATTTTCTTAATATCTCCAAACATCAAAAAACGCTCCGGTACTCTCTGATTGCAGATATTCTGTAAACAGAAAGCGCGAAGCGTTCTTTTTATTAGA
>UMGR01037873.1_pt1 | contig 37432 bp, 24 predicted proteins | sample 1965321 | NCBI WGS metagenome assembly UMGR01 (sample SAMEA4836077, study PRJEB28245) | human gut metagenome | biome: gut microbiome; material: fecal sample | place: Denmark | collected 2008 | reverse complement strand
ACCACAGCCCACACCTACGGAGAGTAAAGCACCTGAAAAGAAAAAAGATCCGTGGGCAGAGGTCAGGGGTATGCGTGACAGCGACAAGATCATTGCAGAGCTTGAAGCTGTCGGCATTATGTCGTTAAGTGAGTTTGGTGGATTTATGCACAATATCCATTCGCCCGAAGATCACACCGATGAAGTTGCCGAGCTGAAAGCACAGTACACAGCGATTGATAAGCTCCTTGCAATGATGAAACAGCGTTCTGACAATTCCGCTACATACAAGGAGTATCAGGAACGGTCAGCGTTTACGCAAAAGCATTTCCGCAAGAAAAACGCTGCTGCTATCGATGCTTATGAAGAAGCCGACAAGTACATCACCGAGCATATCAAGGCTTTTTATGTTGACGGCAAAGCACCCAAGCGGAGCGAGCTTGCAGCGCTGTCAAAGCAGTTGAAAGATAAGCGTAAAGCCATTATGCCCGAACACAAGGCATATCTTCTCAAACATGACACGGCATTTCGGTACACCCGACAGGTGCGCCAGTACCTTAACGAGCAGTACATGAAGCGTGAGCGTGAGAAAAGCCGTCAGCGTACACAGGCGAAACACAGAAATAAAAATACACTTGAATAAAGAAAGGACGATACTATGAGCAAAATAGGCTATATCCGTGTATCAACAGAAAGACAAGAAATCGCCCGTCAGCAGGAGATCATGTGCGACTATCAGGTTGACCGCATCTTCTCCGAGAAGCTGTCAGGAGCGAACACAAACCGCCCTCAGCTCAGGGCTATGCTTGATTATGTGCGTGAGGGCGATACCCTCTACATTGAGAGTGTTAGCCGTTTAGGACGCTCCACAAAGGACTTGCTGAACATCATCGACACGCTCACCGACAAAGGGGTAACGCTCGTCAGCCACAAGGAGAACATCGACACCGACACACCTACGGGCAAATTTATGCTCACCGTGTTCGCTGCCCTCTCTCAGTTGGAGCGTGAACAGCTCAAACAGCGACAGCGTGAGGGCATCGAGATCGCTAAGGCACAGGGCAAGTACACCGGGCGAAAGCCTATCCCTACCGACTGGACGAGGTTCGGGCAGCTCTATGGGGAATGGAGAGCGAAGCACATCACAGGGCGTGACTTTATGCGGAGAATGGATATGTCAGCAAATACTTTCTACCGCCGTGTGCGTGAGTATGAACTCCGTCACGAAATAACCGAGCCGACCTCAGCTTGACCGTCAGGCGAACGGAAAAACACCACAGCACCGTCCGAGCCTGCGGAGCGGGAAACTAACCGCTGAAAAGAAAAAGCCCTCAGAAACGCTTACAGAGCGTTTCCGAGAGCTTGCGGTTATTTAGTTCCATTAGGGTTTGTGCCTGTTGTGGTATGCTCCACAATTCTGATTATGACTTGTGTGGAACGGAAAACAGGTGCGCCAATAGGCTATGGTTTATGAATTACTATCTCTATCCATACTATACACTATATTTTTTGAAATTCTCAGCCTGTTCCATTACTTTCTCAAATACTTCTTCGTCCCATTCAGGCGGATAGCCGTTTTGGTAAAGAAGCACCGTTAAATCCATATTAAGCAAACTCTTGATTTCGTTGCTTGTAGACCAATTGGCATATTGCAGTCTATCATCAACCAATTCTTTTATCTTCTTTGCGAGTACAAGGCATTTCTCATCTTCATACTTGAATCCATGATCGTCACGAACTTTGACAAGAATATCATAGAAAGCCTTCTCCTCATAGGTAATGCCGAGCTTCTCAAAAGAAGACTTATCCTCCTGCAAATCTTTTATGATTTGTATAAGCTGGTCAGAAAGGTCATTAACAAAATCAGCAACGACTTCACTTGTAAACACGAGCTTATCTCTGCTGTTGTAGGCATCGACTACCTGTTTTAACCGTTCATCAAAAGCAATAGCCTTGACTTTGTTAGTTCTGCCGTATGCTGTTATAGCTTTACGCAATAGCTTTAACAGAGCATTAAACCTTGTTATGGGCATTTTGACCTTTTTCAGTTCATCAAGAAATTCATCGCTGAACAGGTCAACGGACTTATGCTCATCAACAATGTTCTCGACACCCGTACAAGCAATAGCATCACGAACCATATCTTCAACAACACGGTTCATTGTTTCGGCATCAGGAGCATCACCTTTTGTTTGTTTATATATAATAGAGCGTATCGCAAGGTAGAATTGAGCCTTAGCCGTTTCTTCAACAGTAAGCTCACCGGACGGGAAACATATTGTGTAGGCACTTTTTAGACGGCGAGAAAGCCCCATAAATCGTGTTTGCAATTCTTTTCCTGATTGAATGTACTCTGCCGCATTGTTAAGGCAATTCAGCCTTTCCAACGGCTCACCATTGTAGAATTTCTCCGAATTGAAGTTTACAAGCAGATCATCTATCAGTTTTAGGTGATTGCGGAATATGCCAAGTGAGATATTAAGTTCATCAATGGGGCTTTCTTGTGGGCTGCCGTAGCGTTTAACAGCTTCCATCATATCATTTTTGATACCGATATAATCTACCACAAGTCCCTTGTCCTTGCCCTCAAATACACGATTGACACGGGAAATAGTTTGTATCAGCGTATGTTTCTGCAAAGGTTTATCAATGTACATCACAGCAAGTGACGGCACATCAAAGCCAGTAATCCACATATCTACCACGATAGCTATTTTGAAATTGGAATCATTATTCTTGAATTGCTTATCGAGTTTTTTGCGATATTCCTTATTACCGCAAGCATCAAACAAAGCCTTATCATCGTCCTTGCCTTGCGTTGCTACAAGATTAACTTTCGGCAATGGTAGGAGTTTGTCAAGCTGTTCTTTTGTAAGGGTTTCTTCGTGTTCTGCTTTACGAGGTATGCCCCAATCTTCACGAACTGCCAGTATCTCTTGCAAAAGATCATAAGCTATCTGCCTGTCTGAGCATACAATCATTGCTTTCTGCACTATGTCAGGCTTTTCAGCACACAGAGCATCGTAATGGTCAGCAATATCAACAGCGAGCTTATGCAGGCGGCTCGGATCACCGAGGATAACTCGCATTTTTGTCATAGCCTTCTTGCTTTCCTCTATCTGCTCAGGGGTAGAGCCCTGTTCCGAACACGCTTCATAATACTTCTGTATTGCCTTTGCCTGCTCATCAGAAATTATGACACGGGCAAGACGAGGTTCATATGCGATACGAACGGTAATGCCGTCATCGCTGGACTCTTTCATAGTATAGCTGTCCACCACATCACCGAATACCGCTATTGTTTCATCGATCGGAGTACCCGTAAATCCACAGTAAGTCGCATTCGGGAAACTTGTCCGCAGATAATGGGCAAATCCGTATGTAGTAAACACGCCCTTATCGGTCTTTTTCAGCTTAGATCCAACACCAGTCTGAGTTCTATGTGCTTCATCAGAGATACAAATAATATTGCTTCTCTCGGATAAGAGACCAGTATTTTCGCAGAATTTCTGAATTGTTGTAATATAAACTCCGCCGCTTGGTCTGTCACCAAGCGTTTTCGCCAAGTCCTCACGGGTTTCAATGCTCCGCACATCTTTCTCGTGTAGATACTTAGTTGCAGTCACAAACAGCTCTGAGGTCTGTGTATCCAAATCCTCTCTGTCGGCAATGATAACGATCGTAGGATTATTGAATGTTTCATTATCACGTTGCGTAATCAAACGGGAGAGAAACAGCATAGTATAGGTCTTTCCGCACCCCGTAGCACCGAAATATGTACCGCCCTTGCCGTCACCGTCTGGATGCATATGCAACTTGATGTTTTCAAGCATCTTTCTGGCACCGAAGAACTGAGGATAACGGCAGACGATAGCTTCATTTTTAGGGCTATCATCTGGATAGAATACAAAATCACGGAGCAGAGCAACAACACGATCTTTTGCGAAAGCACCCTCTATCATAGTAAACAGCGAGCTGATACCGTTTGCGACCGTATCGGTATCATTTGCTTTATTCCAAGCGTAATAATATTCATACGGAGTAAAAATACTGCCCATCCGGGTATTCGCACCGTCACTTATCACCGACAAAAAGCAGTATTTCATCAACTTAGGTATATCACGGCAATAGCGGATCGTGATCTGTTTCCAAGCATCGTAAATTGTTGTATCTTCCTCTATTGCTGTCTTGAATTCAAAGATAGCCACAGGAATACCGTTGATAAACAACAGCATATCAGGACGGCGCAGATGTTCACCCTGTACAGAATACTGATTTACGACCTTGAAGATATTTTTGTCAGGCTCATCATAGTTGATATAGTCAATATGGAGTGCGACTTTTGAAATATCATCACGGGCGAGGTCAAAGCCCTCGTTCACAAGCCTGAATGCTTCACGGTTGCCGAGATACAGCGGAGTTGCATTAATAAGGTTCAGCTTATTGATAATTTTCAGCATCTCAGTATCGGACAAGCCCTGATAGCGTGAGGTCAGATAGGAACGGAGATCGTCAAGTAAAAGTATATCCTCATACTTGCGGTGCATATCCTCTCCGCAGACATAGGTGTAACCTTGCTGTTCACACAGCTCTATGATAGCTTTTTCAAGCTCTGCTTCGGTAAATTTGCCTTTTGTAAAGTGATAATCCATTTCTTCACTTCCCTTGTGTTTTTTGACTATCAAAAGTGAGAATAATGTCGTTTATGTTCTTATTAAACCAAAACATCTGCATTTTTTGAATATTGTCATACTTATCATATTGCAATAAAGCAGAAATTCTATCGCTTATTTCATTAAGTGCAAATATGTCATCTTCCAGTATTTGTGAATAGTGCTGGTCTCTATATAAATCCATGAATAAAGACCGTAGCTTGCTTATCTGAGCTGACGAACAGTTCTTTAACATATCAACAAAGCGGTTTATATCTAAATTGTGTGCAAATCCTTTTGAATTCCTGTTTTCTTGCAGGATTCTTATGTTTTTATCATAATATTCTATTATTTTTTCAGGATCATATGGAAAGTCAAATGCATCTATACCGCCTATAGCTTCTTTCATTCTTGTCTTGATATTGGCAAAGGCACTTATAGCTTCTTCATTATTTAGTTCATAACCTGAACTAAATAATGATTCGATATTTAACTCGGCAGGTGCTTTTTTTAGGGATTCGATAATACTGTTCTCGATAGTTGCGATATTAAAACCAATGCCTGCTTCATACTTAATAGCAACAAGATAATTCATTAAAACACCATAATCATAATATGGTATATCACCAGAGTTTAATTTATGCGGCAAGTTTTGAATAGCATCAATTACTTCTTTGTCAGTTTTTACACCAAAAGCTCTTATGATTTTTAAATCACTATCACGTCCAGAATTCCATTTTCCATTTTTACGATAATCGGTATAATAAGCAATGGATTTCTTAATGTCGTCTTTTGAAAGCACCTGACAAACTATATAATTATAGCAAAATCGAAACAAAGGATACTGTTCGTTCAAGCCCAGTTTAGCAGATAAATACGTGTCTCTTTCAAATTGCAAATCTGCGCCTTTGCTTTGGCGTTGAGTAAATGCGACACATCCATAGAATATAATTTGTTGTATTTCGTCTTTAATAGATATATGATTATTCTCAATGAACATGAAAATTTCTTTGATTTTCTGGCAACAGTAAATAAAAGCTCTTAAATTATGCGAGGTCATAAGGATGAATATGTCACGAATATCTTCGGCACACTCAGGTGTACGATATTTCTGCAAGAACACACCAAAAGAACCTATTATTTGTTGTATTGTATTTTCGTAATCGCAGAAATAATAGATAGTATCGCCAATTGTCTTTTCTTTTGCACGTTTATAAGCTAAAGCACGATCTGTATAATACTTTGTTGTTTTTCCTTTGTCATCGGTTTTTTCATATGTAGTAAGCAGCTCACTTTCATTTGTAACAAGCAGAACCTTTACACCGTCATTTTCACACATATTATTGATATAACCGAGCAGTTCGATAATATCTATTTGAGTACGTTCTATATCTTCTAATACAATGAGCTTACCTGTCAGGTCAATAGATTCATATAAATCTTGAAAAACCTTGTCATTAGTACTTCCTATATCAAAACCAACTTTGCTTACAAGCCCATTGAAAATTGTCTTTCCTATGATTTCTCCAACTGCTTTAGCAGTATTTCCTACTTCGGTAGAAGGAGATTTGATAATAGTCCGCAGTTCCATATATATCGCTTTACTGATCTCAGAAGTATCTGAAAGACCGTAAAGTGATACAATAACACATTTATGCTTGCCATTATCCTTATCTTCAAGAAACGGTTTCAGAGTGTTTTTAACGTAGTAACTTTTACCTGAACCCCATTCGCCTGTGAGCATGATAGCTCTGCCTGTTATATCGTTTTTAAGATAGTTGAGAATGAAGCTGTTCATTTCATCGTAGGTCATCTCTATTATCTCCTATATATGTCATTTCAAATACTGAATTGCCAAAGCAATCAAGGATAAACACCGATTAAAGAAATAATCATAATGCTTGTAGTCGGTAACATCAATCTTATCCGTTTCATGATGTCGTATGCGATATTTGTTGCCTATGTCTGTCAATGCTTTGAATTCAGCATTAAACAAGTCTGCAAATGGCTGTTCATTATTGGACATATCGTTAACGATTTTCTCAGCAGACTTTTTTTTATCCAAAGATGTATAGTATGTTTTTAACCGTTCAAAAGCATCCCATATCTTTTCTGCTGCATCTTTTGGAGCTTCTGGGTAATGACTTCTATGAAGATCAATTGCTTCACGAAGCAGTTTTTTTGTTTCATTTTCCTGAATAGTATTTATTGAGTTTTCTACTTCTTTAGTAATAGGACTATTCTGTATAATTCGTTCAACCTGCTTTTTGTTAGTTAGTATATATAAAAGCCCCATTAATTCAAAAATAGCATTTATTTCTTTTTGAAAACTTAAAAATGCAGTGTTTAAGTTATTAAACACCAAATATGAGTGTTCACATTCATTATCGTAATACTTTTCATAATTCCTACAATATAATGCAATAAATTCAATTAAGTCCAAAAGAGAATACTGATCGTAAGAATCATATTTTGTCTTTCTATCAAATACATTGTAACTGCTTGAAGGTGCTACTACACACCCATCTTTTCTAAATAAGTTAGGTATTTCATGTTTTAATGCTATATCAAAAATCTCTCTATTGAGAGACAATTTGGAATGACAAAACCTACAAGTCTCAGGGTATTTCCAAGCTAAATTATCATAGTATTTCTCACAACAATTTAAAATCATGGCGTATGCGTCCATTGAAATCTCATATGTAGTTTCTTTAGAACCTCTCATACCATGTCTTTGAGTATATAATTCCATTATTTTCCCCCTTCCTCCACAGCCCCCTTAACAAGAATAGGGCAAAGGTCTTTTATCTGGGCTTTCAGGCGTTCATTTATCAGTTTGCGTGTATTGTATGCAGTAAATATATCAGCAATCGCTTTCTGTACGGAAATATCGGGAATAGGTATCTCCACATCGCACATATCTTCAAAGTTGAATGTTTCTCTTGCACTGCCCCAAGAGTTGAAACGGGCATAGCGGTCAAATTCCGATCTTGTTAAAAAAAGCATAAGATATTCGGGAATAAGAACACTCAAATCTGTACCGAATACCGTAGAGATAGAAGATACAAGAAATGTTTCATCAGTATCATTGAAACCTAAAGATACTTTATCACCACGCCTTGAAGTATCAGGAACATATGCGATATAGCGAGGCGGTACAACCTTGTAATTATTCAGGCTTACGCCGTCCATATCAGCTTTTGTAGGAATCATAGCCTTGCTCGTTGCCAAGCCACGCACACTTTCAACCGTCAAGCCAATATCGTTTCTTCTATCACTTTGCGTAAGATAAACACCTATTTTCTGAGTCGGTGTTTTCCTGCGCAGGTTTTCAATATACGCATCACAAACCAGCTTCAAATCCTCCAACCCACGCTCATAGCACCGCTGATTGGCGAGCATAGAGTTGTAAATATCCACATATTTTTGCTGAACGGTAATAGACGGAAGGTCAAGCTCCATTTCGCAGAGGGCTTCCCAAGTAAACACTTCTGTGGAACTGCCCCAAGAACGGTAACAGGCTTCTCTATCCCATTCAGCACGATTAAAATGAAAGAAAAGATATTCAGATAAGACCTTATCTCTCATACTGTCTTTTATTCTGAAAGCTATATTATTCCAACTGATTAGAAAGCTACTATCTGTATCATTATATCCAAATCCGATTTTCTTGCCATGAGTACGGGGATTGAAAACAAATTCACCTGGGTGAACTACAAGGAATTTGCTAAGGTCAGTATTTGAAACATCTGCCTTTGTAGGTATGATTTCTTTCGTTATTGTCATACCTCTTACATCTCTTGCACCATACTCATTATTAGCATTGGTTTCGGTAGTAAGTTCCAATAGATCGCCTAAACAATATTTAGTCAATGCCATAACCAATCCCCCTGAAAGCATCTTCAAGCATTGTCTGGGACTTCTTCTCCGCAGAGATAATATCACGCATTTCAGCCTGAATACGAGCCATTTCTTTTTCGAAGTCTATCTCTAAATCATGGTCTATGAACTCAATGTACTTACTCGGTGCGAGAGAATAGCCTTTCGATTCGATAGTAGGAACTTTAGCCTGCCTTTCTTCTTCCGTAAGGTCACTATCATAGAGCTTTACCGAACGGCAGAACTCAGGCACATCGGAATACAGATTTGTATCAGCATTCTGCCAATTGCTGTAAACTTCCTTTATCTTTGCTATCTGTGCATCAGACAGAACGGTCTTTTTCTTCTTTTTGCCCTTGTCGATAACGATTTCCTCTATATTCTCGTCCCAACGGCGCAAGTCCATAAACAGCACTTCATGTGTGCGGTCACGAAGCTGTCTGCCGTTTACTGTTCCTGCTTTCTTATTCATATTCACGATCCACAGCGTTACGGAAATATCCGTAGTATAGAACATATCACGGGGCAGAACAATAATAGCTTCAACACGGTCACGCTCCAATATTTCCTTACGAAGCGTACCCTCAGCATCACCGATATTCAAAGCACCGTTCGCAAGCAGAAAACCTGCAACACCGTGATTCACATCGAGTTTGGAAAGCATATGCAGTATCCACGCATAGTTGGCATTAGCCACAGGCGGCATAACAGAATAACCCGCTCTCATAAAACGAGGATCGTCCGTCAGAGCATCTTCTGCTCTCCAGCCTTTGAGGTTAAAGGGAGGATTCGCCATTATGTAGTCAACGGTCATATCCTTATGAAGATCGTTTGTAAATGTAGAAGCATTGGTATCACCGAGGTTATGGGAAATACCACGGATAGCAAGGTTCATTTTACAAAGCCGCCAAGTGTCGGGGTTACTTTCCTGTCCGATGATAGATACCTTTAATCTGTTACCGTCATGACGGTCAACAAATTTCAGCGACTGGACAAACATACCGCCCGAACCACAGCACGGATCGTAAACTACCCCACTGTAAGGCTCTATCATTTCAGCAATCAGCTTTACCACGCAGGCAGGAGTATAAAACTCACCATCTTCCTTAGTACCCGAAGCGGCGTACACTTGCAGAAAATACTCATATACTCTGCCGATAAGGTCTTCTTCCTGAAAACGCTCCTCACTTATCTGATTAACATTGTCGATAAGGTCTTTTATCTTAGACTTGTCAGCACCAAGCGTGGCAAAGAGGTTTAACGGGAGCGCACCTTTAAGCGGAGGGTTGCTGTCCTCAATGTCAGCCATAGCCTGATCTATGATAACTGCAATATCGTTAGCCGAAGCGTTCTTGACGATATAAGACCAACGGGCAGTTTCCTTCAGATAGAACACGTTAACAGCGTTATAGAACGATACCTTTTCAAGAAATGCTGGAATCTCACCGTACTGTTCAATAAGCTCAGCACGACGCTTTTCAAACTTATCTCCTGCAAATTTCAGAAATACCAAACCGATAACAGCATCTCTGTTCTTCTCGGTACTGCCTATACCACGCAGAGCGACACGGCAGTTCCACAGCACTGTTTCAAGGGAAACCTGAACTTCCTTTTTAGTTGATTTAGCCATTTATAGATACCTCTTTCAAGATAATGTACAAGTAAATATAGTTATTGATATTATACCACAATTTGCACAAATAGTCAATCGTTTTAGAACAAAAAATCTATGTTCCCACTGGGTAATTTATCAGAAAAACGCTGGCTGTTACAGGCAAAAACTAAGGGATATGCCCTCGCCGTTCACATCGAAGAACATATCCCTGTTATCTATGCGGTTATTCCTGAATCTCCTTCATCAATGCAATGCCGTCCTTAAAGCCTACCTTGTAGGCAGCTCTCATCTCATCGGCTGCAGTATCGCTCACGCAGTCGAGTATCTTGTGGAACACATCGATCTGCTCCTCACTCAGCGTATTTTCAAACGGTATGCAGAGCGTATTGAACTCGTCCGAGAACTCAGCAGCGTGAATATCACCCACACGGAGGTTGTAAATCATATCAATCATGGTAATCGTCCTTTCAGTAAAACATCATGTTTCCGTACTTATATAGCTTGCTGTATCGGTCTTTACAATGTTTCCGAAAAAACTTCTTTACTGCTACTGTCCTAAGTCTCAGGGCATGAAGCAGCTTATGGCTGGTCTTGGTCTGATCCTGCTTGCTATCATTCTCGTTCCCGTACTTGAGGGTATGATGACGGGTGCAGTGTAATCTGACACACGGCTAATCAAGAAAAGAGACAAGCGTAAACCTCGGCTGAACGCTATATAAATAATGCCGTTCCAATAGAATTATGAAAGGTCGCTCAGCGGTGGGTTGTGGTGGGTATGAGCGATAAGACAGAATGGGAATAAACATCGGTTATCTGACAGCTAACCGAACAAGTGCAGGAGATGAGGTCTACACACCATTTTATGCGGTAGAACCGTTACTGGAGTTTCTTCCGAAAGATAAGAAGATATGGTGTCCGTTCGATGAGGAATGGAGTGCTTTCTATCAGTTTCTTTCGGAAAAAGGCTATGAAGTGGAGCGAAGCAGCTTGAAGGAGGGACAGGACTTTTTCAGGTATGAACCCGAATATTGGGACATTCTTGTGTCCAATCCCCCATTCAGCAAAAAGAATGAAGTCTTAAAAAGAGCTTTTTCTTTTCAGAAGCCCTTCGCTCTGCTCCTGCCCGTGAACAGTATTCAAGGCAAGGCGAGATATAAGATTTTCAACAACGAAATTCAGATGCTCTCCTTTGACGGGCGTGTGGACTACCATACACGGCAGAACATGGAATGTACCACTAAGGGCAATCACTTCGGCTCTGCTTATTTCTGCCGTGACCTTCTGCCCTCCAAACTGGAGCTTCGGCAGCTTGTCAAATATGACAGACCTTTAGTCACTCCCACGATTGGAGGTGATGAATAATGGGAATTATCAGCGATGCGATCGATGCACTGGAAGATTGGTGTAAAGACCTGTTCAAAGACGGTATAACAAGCCAATTCGACGGCATTTCCGACCTCCTGTCCGATACGTTCTTGCAGACAACAGGAACGGGCGGCAGCGGCGGACTTGTCAATGACTTCGTAACTCAGCACCCGTCACAGTTTACTGGCGGCGGTACTGGCGGAACAACGATCTGGACAACGATCGAAACGCTTTGCAACAATGTCGTAGTGCCTATCGGCGGTTTCATTCTGACAGTTATCCTGCTGAATGAACTGATACAGATGGTACTGCGAGGAAATAACTTCAAAGACTTTGATGATTCTATTTTTATAAAATGGATCATAAAAGCACTTTGCGGTGTAATTTTGGTCGCCAACACCTATTACATCGCTTCGGCACTATTCTCGTTTGGCACAACGGTATGCTCCAACGGGCTTGCCACACTATTCGGCAGCGGAGATTATCTCTCCGAGACGCTCTCCATCAACAGGACGGCTCTCAGCGGTCTGAGCTTGGGCGAGCTGATGACGGTGTGGTTTATTTCCCTGATCGTTCATCTTGGGGTGCTGATACTGATAGTCGCTATCGTTATCACACTTGCAAGCCGTATCATCGAGGTGTTTATGTATCTCAGCATTGCACCGATCCCTATGGCTACAATGATGGACAGCGGTGAATGGGCTTCTATCGGTAAGAACTGGATCAAACAGCTTCTCGCTCTTTCTTTCCAGGGGTTCTTTATCGTAGTGGCACTCGGTATTTTCAAGACGCTTTTCTCCAATGCAATCGTTGCTCTGAATGCAAGTACAGACGGCGTTATCCTGCAAATGGGACTGCTTCTCGGCTATACCGCAGCACTTATCTTCACGATTCTCCGCACAGGAGCTATCTCAAAATCTGTGTTTAGCGCACATTGAGAACAAGATCGGAGGTTTTATGGCACATTATGTACCGATCCCAAAGGACTTGAACGACATCAAAGAGAAGTTCATCATGGGATTTACAAAAAGACAGGTAATATGCTTCGGTATCGGTCTTGTTCTTGGTGCGCCTGTGTACTTTCTCACAAGAGCGTCTATCGGAATGTCGGGAGCGATCTTCGCTATGGGTGCGGTCGCCGCACCTGCGATACTCTGCGGCATTTACAAGAAAAACGGGGTGTTCTTGGAGAAACAGGTGAAGTTCATGCGTGAATACTTCACAAGACCGAGAAAGCGATATTACCGAACAACAAACATTTTCGTTTCTATCGAAAGACAGATCGAATACAACAGAATCAAGAAGAAGTTGAGAGATGCCGAAAGAAAAGGCTGATACGGCTCTTATATATAATAGTATAACTTTCGGTGTCTCCGCTTTGAAATAAACGGAGGTCACAATGGGCTTTAGAAAGAGAAATGCCAAGTTAAGTGATAATAAGTCGAAGTCGGCTGTTATCATGGGCAAGCCTGCCTCACAGCTTACAAAAGAGGAGAAAAAGATACTCTCCGCACGAATGGCGGAGATCAGGAGTGAAAACGGCGGTAAGAATACTGTGCAGAACACGATACCGTTTCTTTGTATGTACAAGGACGGTGTGTGTCAGGTCAGCGAAAACTTCTTTTCCCTGACGGTGCAGTTTTACGATGCCAACTACTCCATTGCAGAGTTTGATGAGCAGAACAATATCTTTTCCAAGTATTGCGATGTGATCAATCTCTTTGACAATACGATCAAATTTCAGCTTACCTTTGAAAATCAGAACAGATCAAAGGCAAAGCTCGTCAAAACGGTGCAGATACCCGAACACGACGATGATTTCAACTCTATCCGCAAGGAATACAGCGAAATGCTTACCGACAAGCTCCTGAAAGGCAGCAACGGTCAGTCAGCTCGTAAGTTCCTGACATTCGGTATCGAATCCACATCATACAAGGCGGCAAGGGCAAAGCTCATGAGCATTAAGAACGATGTTATCAAGGGCTTCAAAGCCTTTGGTGTCGAAGCGGAACTGCTTGACGGCAGACAGCGGCTTGAAGCTCTGTATTATGCCCTGAACCCTTACAGAAATTCCCCATTCATTTTCGATTGGGGCGAAATGCTGAGGGCAGGAATGGACACAAAGGATTTCATCTGTCCGCCCTCGCTCAAATTCAATAAGAGCGATTTTGAGATCGGCAATGCCTACGGCGCTGTGTGGGGTATGAATATCCTCGCCGGAGAGCTGCCCGATGAAATTCTCAAGGACTTCCTTGAAATGCAGAATCTGTTCTGCGTGAACATTCATGTCGAACCGCTGGACCAGATAGATGCCCTGAAATTCGTCAAGAAGAAGCTCACCAATGTGGAGCAGATGAAGATCGACGAACAGAAAAAAGCATCACAGTCCGGCTACGATCCCGACATTCTGCCCCCTGCGATCAAGATGTATATCGAGGATATAGAAAAACTCCTCGGTGATCTGAACAGCAAAAATGAGCGATTGTTCCATATCAGCATTTCGCTGAGGGCATACGCAAAATCGAAGAAAGAGCTGAAACTGCTTTCTGAGATGCTTAAAAGAACTTGCCAGAAGAACAACTGCATGATGTTTCCTTATGACTATCGGCAGGAGCAGACGCTCCTTTCCACACTTCCGCTGTGCTATAACGAGATCCCCGTCCGCCGTGAGATGCACACCAGCGGCATCGCTATTTTCGTACCATTTACAACAAAGGAACTTTTCCAGGACGGACAGGCTACCTACTACGGTATCAATATGCTGTCGGGCAATATGATCCGTGCCAACAGATCAAGGCTCAAAAACCCGAACGGACTTATCCTCGGAACACCGGGCGCAGGCAAGAGCTTCAGCGTTAAGCGTGAGATCCTCGACTGCTTTTTGACGACTCCCGATGATATTATCATCTGCGATCCCGAAGGTGAGTATTATCCGCTTGTTTCAGCTTTGCAAGGACAGCTTATCCGCATTGCTTCAAACAGTGAACAGCATATCAATCCAATGGATATAACCATTGATGATTATCTTTTCAGCAATCCTATGGAAGTTATCGCCAATAAGTCCGATTTTCTGATTTCTCTTTGTGAGATCATTGTCGGCGGTCGTTACGGTCTGTCTGCGGAAGAACGCTCGGTCATTGACAAGTGCGTACAGCGTATTTACAAGGACTTTGTTCAGAATGAACCTACGGTCGAAAAGATGCCGCTGTTGTCTGATTTGCAGGAACAGCTTCATAACGAGGGTGAGGTCGCTCTGCGTGTGGCAAACTCCCTTGAAATGTTTGTCAACGGCTCTCAGAATTTGTTCAACCACAGGACAAATATTGATATGACAAACAGAATTATTTGCTTTGACATTAAGGAGCTGGGCAATCAACTAAAAAAGGTCGGTATGCTTATCGTGCAGGATACGGTATGGAACAGGGTTTCTGCGAACCGTGAAAAAAAGAAGATTACTCGCTATTATATTGATGAATTTCATCTCCTGCTGAAAGAGGAGCAGACGGCGAAATATTCTGCTGAAATATGGAAGCGTTTCCGTAAATGGGGCGGAGTGCCGACAGGTATCACCCAAAATGTCAAGGACTTGCTTTCTTCTCAGGAGGTCGAGAACATCTTTGATAACTCGGACTTCGTGTATATGCTGAATCAAGCCGCAGGCGACCGTGATATTTTAGCGGAAAAACTGCACATTTCCAAAGAGCAGATGAAGTATGTCACGAACAGCGGTCCGGGCGAAGGACTTATCCGCTATGATAAGGTGCTTCTGCCGTTTACGGATAAGTTCCCGACTGATACGCAGATGTACCGCTTAATGACAACCAAAGTTGGTGACGTATAAACTGCGCAGAATGGAGGATTTATGAGCTTACAGAGAAAAGAAAATAACCTCCGCAAAGCGCAGGCACGTTTCGATAAAGTCAGCAGACGGTCGAAGCTGTTTCAGATAGACTTCCGCCGTGAAGCAAACAGCCGAGGTCGATTTCATACCCGTGCATATATCGTCCGTGGCGAGAAGATGCACCACGGCGGCAGGGGTATCATTCACAAGGTCGCTAATGCAAAATACCGTATCACTGGCGATAAGCCCTCGGTCACACGGACAATAAAATCATGGCAGCCCAAGACCATGAAGGGCAAGCTGTTCAAGGCAAATGCCCGTGCTGTGAATTTCACAGTTCACGATGTTACGCAGACGGCAGTCGATACGGCACTCGCTGCGGAGACTGTCGCTATGAAAACATCGGAGACTGCCCAGCGTGAAGTTCGCAACAAGCTCAAACAGAAGTACACCCGTGAAGCGGTGGACGATTATCACCGTGGTGTATTTCTCATGGGCCGCACGGCGGTCGATGCTGTCAAGGGTATGCATCACCACCTGAAAACAAAGAAGCAGTACAAACTTGAAAGGGCGAAGTTTCAGCTAAAGAGAGCCGATAACAGGCTCTACAAGGCGAAAACAGGCAAGCCGAAAATGGCAGCAACTAAGACTGCCCTGAAACAAGCGAAAGCTGAATACAAGGCAAAGGTCAAGCCTGCCCACGGAAATAAGCTCCGAAAGGCTATGAACAAGCGCCGATTACAGGCGTATCAGCAGACAAAGCGTGAGCTGAAATTTGAGCGCAAACAGCTCAGGACTGAAAACAAGTTCCGCACCAAAGAACTGAGAAATCAGCGTAAGATCACAAAGCTCAGTAGTCCGGGACTGCTTGCATTTAAGCCTGCCACCTATACCGCAGGCAGAATGAAAGCGTCCGCTTGGCAAAAGGCGGTCAACGAAGATCAGGACAACGATTTTCTTCACGCTATCGACTCTGCAAAAAGGCGTGTGGTAGAGCCGACTGCACAAAAGGTCAGCAAGCCCCAGCGTTTGCAGAAAAAGGAAAAACAGCGTGACCGTCTGAATGACAAGAAATCGAAGTCCAATAACCGCCTGAGCCGTCAGGAAAGCAAGCTGAAAGACAAACATGACAGCTACAAGAAGCGGAAAAAGCCGAAGCCGGAAAAGAAGAAAAGGGCAAAGGACACGATCTCCGCAGCACTAAAAGCTGCTTGGAAATTCGTGAAGAATGTCTATGAGAGCGAGGTCAAGAAGTTCTTTCTTTGTCTGGCGATACCTGTCATTGTGATACTGCTTGCATTTGCAGTATTTACGATGATATTCTCTGCAACTTCCTCGCACAGCGGTTTCACCCTCGGCACTTATGCGGCTCAGGATTATGACCTCTCCGAAGCTGAGAAATACTACACGGAGCTTGCCTATAACCTCAATCAGAAGATACGCAAGGTCGGCAGTTCTGCTGACTGGCAAAACGGTCTTGCGGCTTTCGGCGCAAACACTGGCGACCTCACCGACACACCTGATGAATGGGTGTGGGGACGTTCTTCGGTCTATGACTATGATCCTGTGTATGACTTCGACACCTACAAGCTGTGGTCGTTCCTCTGTGCCTATTATTATGATTTCGATGCCGATAACGATGATATTTACTATTGGGAATTTGACGGCGATACAGAAGATCTGCTTGAAGAAATCTTCAATGAGGAATATGAGTTCGTCTATTGGTATGATAATCAGTCCCGTTGGGAGGAGCTTTCCCCATACAACTATTGGGGCGGTGGGAACGCTTCATCGGGAACATATTACAGAGCCGAACAGGACGCTTATATCTATGACGGGCAGCCCTATAAGTACCGTTTCAAGCCGATTGCGATCACATCAGAGCTTTCGCAGTATGAGGACGATGACGGTTATCTCTGCATCACAGACGGCTACCGTGTGCTTGATGCGCAAGACGATTACAGAGAAACAGGCTTCTTCATCATGGATCACCGCTGGTATTCCGGCACAAGCCACCCGTTCTACTACATCGACAACGATACCGACACATTTTTCTTTATGCACGGCGGAGAGCGTCACGACCGCAGTTTTTGGGGTTGGGACGGCACAGATGCGTGGTTCTTGGTATCTCCGACAGATACCCATATCTGGAACAGCAGTCTGAACGATGTGTGTATGTACGGTTACTATGAAAAGTACAAGTGGAAAACGGAATGCAAGCTCTACTACAATGTCAAGCAGAACAAGACCTTTGATGAGGTCATTGCTGACAAACTCAGCAGTATGTCACATTCCGATGAACGCTTACAGTATTATGCACTGTTAGTCGGCGCAGAGGATTCCGCAACGATGTACGGTAATCATCAGACTTTGCACAATCTTCTTCCAGGTGCTGCGATTCGTGATTACTCGCTGAAACGAGAGTTCGGCTATGAAATGACGGAGTGGAACACCGACAGCGACGGTCTGTATCAGGGTATCAAGGTGTACTGCACCAATGGCGATAGGCTCAAAGCTCCGTTCAAGGGCAAGATCACCGATGTGAATACCGACGATAACAAGATCACCATTCGCAAGGACGATGTGGAGTATTGGTATGACGGCAGCGGAGGTACGGAGCGTGATACGGAAGTCACCATTGCAAATGCTGTGCTTCTGAGTGGCTTCTCTGAGGGCGATACGGTCAATGACGGACAGGAGTTTGCAAAAACAACGGCAGGAAATGTGAATTTCCACATTTATATAGACACGGACGGCTACGGTTGGGACTACATTGATCCCCGACTGGTGCTGTATTAAGGAGGGGCTATGGAGCGAATAGACAAAAAGATCGCTGAGAATCATCAGCGACAGGACTTCCTGCGAAAGCGAATCCAGTCCGATAAGGAGGAACTTGCAAAACTGGAGTCCGAAGCGAGAGTGCTTGAACACTCTCAGCTCGCCGTAGTTTTTAGCTGTGAGATCAAGGACGTAAACAGTCTTGTGACAAAGGAGCATGACACACTCATGCGCCTTCGTTCACAGGGCATTACGGACGATATGCTTGAAGCGCTTGCAAACGGCGAAATATCAATCAATACAAATTCCGAGGAGGATACAAATGAAAGCAAGGTTTTTTAGTTCTATGCTTGCAGCTTTCATGCTTGCAACAGCAAGTGTAGGCGGTATTACCGCTTCTGCCGCTGAGAGGGCTTCTGCCGGAGAGGATGCGGCTAAAACTACTGCGGTCGATGAGGACAGCTCGGCAGATACTACGGAGACAACTGCCGATACAGAGGAAAGCTTCAATACTGAGGTGACTTCTTCTGTTTCAGAAGAATCCGATGATATGGAGAAGTTCCGTGAGGTCATGAGCGATCTTGCCGAAGCAGGAACAACTGAGGTTGAGCCTGATTATTACGGCGATTCCTATTACGATACGGACGGTAATGCAACGCTTATCAAGTCCGAAAGAATTGTCTACAATTCCGAGGAAATGCAGTTCATCGCCGTTACTACAAAGGACGGTCATGTGTTCTATGTGCTTATCAACTATTCTGCGGAGAATGCCGAAGATCAGGTATTTTTCCTGAACAAAGTTGACGATTACGATCTGTACGCACTGCTTTATGCCGGAGCTGAGGACGATGATGAGAAAAAGAAGATCACGCCCGAACAGGCAGCTCAGGCGGCTGAAAAGGCAAACGGCAGAGTGCAGTCCGGCGACGGTGCAGATACCGCAGACACAGAGGAAACTGCTGAGGACGGCGAAGATGCAACTGACTCCGCAGCTCAGGCAAAGCCTGTGCCGATGAATAAGAACAGTATGATGCTCGTTTTCGGTGCGATCGCTCTGATCGGTGTCGGCGGTGCAGGCTTCTTCCTGATGAAGAAAAAGAACGGCGGCGGAAACAGCAAGTCCGCTATGCAGGACGAGCCTGAGTATGACGATGATAACGAGATCACTGAGGACGATATGAAGTTCTACGATGATCAGGACGATGAGATCTAAGAAAGTGAGGACAAAGAATGAGCAAGATGAAGAAGATCGGTGTGTGTATGGCAGCGGTGGCAGGTGCCGCCGGAATTGCAGGACTCTCCGCAAAGGCGGTCGAGGGCGTGAGAAAGAAGTGGTTTCTCCGTGGCTTTGAGGCAGGACAGTTCATCGGCAGCCTGACTGCTGCGGAGAGCTTCGCCCACGACAAGACCGTGATCCAGCAGAAGTATGACAAGCTCTGCGAGGAGTTTGACGAGCTTCAGGAGAACTACAACGAGCTTTGTGAGGACTACTACGAAGCATAATCAACTTTGAACCCACTGGATTCAAAGTTCCCGACAACAGAACAAACAACATAAGACAATGAGAAAAGAGAGAGAATTTGTCTAATGAAGGTACTCAGTTTATTTGACGGTATCTCCTGCGGTATGCTTGCTTTACAGAGGGCAGGCATTCCCGTAGAGTGTTATGATGCCTTTGAGATCGACAAGTACGCTGTCACGGTCTCACAGCGCAATTATCCCGATATTGTTCATCACGGGAATGTATATGACGGCGATTTTACTCAGTTTAAGGGGTATGATCTTCTGCTTGGCGGTTCGCCCTGCACCTATTGGTCTATTGCAAAAAAAGACAGAGAGGTTGACTGCAATGGCGAAGGTTTCAGGCTCTTTAAGGAGTATGTAAGAGCTTTAGAGGAATCGGGCTGTAAGTATTTCCTCTATGAAAACAACTATTCCGTTCATCAGCGTATCAAGGACGAGATCAGCAAAACACTCGGCGTTGAGCCGATTATGATAAACTCGTCGCTTGTATCGGCGCAGAACCGTAAACGCTGCTACTGGACGAATATCCCTGTTTCTTCTTTTCCCGAAGATAAGGGTATCCTGCTGAAAGATATTCTTGAAAGCGGTGTCGCTTGGCAGGATAAGTCCTACTGTATGACTGCACGTTATCCGGGTGCGGTGCTGTATAACACACTTGAACGCAAACAGCGAACAATGGTTGCAGAGCCTATCCCTATCAATACATATCAGGGTACGGACAAGTCACGAACTGTAATGGCAGGCTATCACAAATACGGTGAAGCAACTCTTATCAAAAATTCAGGTTTTAACGGCGGAACAACTGCGGTCGCTATGCCTGTCGGTGCCGCCCAGCGCGGAAGATATGTTGATGAGGGTAAGACCGAACAGCATATCGAAGTGCGTGAGGATGGCAAATCCAACTGCCTGACTACTGTGCAGAAAGATAGTCTTGTATGCACTCCCGTTCGTGTCGGACATTACGGCAAAGGCGGACAGGGACAGCGTATTTATTCCGTAGTCGGTAAGTCCGTTACGCTCTCAGCTAACGGCGGCGGTCAGGGCGCAAAGACAGGTCTGTATAAGATAGACCTTCCTGACGGTGACTATGTTATCCGCAAGCTCACGCCGATTGAAGCGGAGCGTTTACAGACACTTCCCGACAACTATACCGCAGGCATTTCCAATACCCAGCGATATAAGTGTATCGGCAACGGTTGGACGGTCGATGTGATCGCACATATTTTAGGAGGACTTCGTGATGAATGAAGAAATCCTGAACAAGTGCGCCGATAACAACAACTACACCATTTATACTGCTTTTTGCAAAGCACAGCGTATTATGATGCGGTCATATTCGCCCGTGTGCAGTATCAGCGGAGGAAGTGACAGTGATATTGTTCTTGACCTGATACACAAGGTCGATGAGGACGGCAAAGTCAAGTATTTCTGGATAGATACTGGACTTGAATACACCGCCACTAAGGAGCATCTTGACTTCCTTGAACAGAAATACGGTATCACCATTGAGCGTGTCAAGCCCGATAAGCCTATCCCGACCTGTGTGAAACAGTATGGTGTTCCTTTCCTGTCGAAATATGTTTCCGAACAGATGATGCGTTTGCAGGCTCATGGTTTTCAGTGGGAGGACGAACCTCTTGAAGTGCTGTTGCAGAAATATCCTCGGTGCAAGACGGCTCTGCAATGGTGGTGCGGTGAGCGTTACTCTGACAAGGACGGTATTCAGAAGATAAGTCGTTTTTCGATTTATCGTAACCGATTCCTCAAAGAGTTCATCATGGCGAATCCGCCTGATTTCCCCATTTCCAATAAGTGCTGTGAGTTTGCGAAGAAGAAACCAGCAAAGCGTATCGTCAAGGAACACGATGCCGATCTTGACATTACGGGTATTCGGCAGGCTGAGGGCGGTATCCGTTCCGCAGCTTTCAAGACCTGTTTCTCCGAGTGCAAGTCTAAGGGGTGCAATACCTTCCGTCCGATTTTTTGGTATACGGACGGCGATAAAAAGGACTATGAGCAGATGTTCGGTGTGACACACTCCCGATGCTATACGGAGTATGGACTGCGGAGAACGGGCTGTGTCGGCTGTCCTTTCAGCAAGCACATCACTGAGGAGCTTGCGATCATCGAGGAACATGAGCCAATGCTGTATAAGGCAGCGGTCAATATCTTCGGCAAGTCCTATGAATATACAGCGAAATACCGTGCTTTCGTCAAGGAAATGAAAGCCAAAGAGAAAGAGGAGAAGAAACGTGATAGACTATATGGCTCTGACGGAGTATATCCCTGTGTTACTGGTGGTGACAGCGGTGCTTGCACTTCTGATCGGAGTGCCGTACCTGCTGACTACAACGCTCCTGAAATCGGAAAAGGAGCGTGATAACGATGTTCGATCCTGAATTTCAGAGGAAAGCACTGAGCCTTGTAATGGGCTTTATTATGGAGTTTTCAGGAGTATCTTCCGAACCTGAACCGATCGAGCTGACAGCGGATAACCTAAATGTATCGACAATATCTGTTTCCTGCCTGAAAGTCACTTGGGATGGCGATACTGACCGTGACTACACTGTGAGCTGCACGGCTCATGATGAAGATTACGCTTATGCGGACAATATGTATTTTGAGTTCAAATCCAATGAGCTTTGCTACATAACAGGTCTGCGTGAGGGTACGGAGTACACGGTAACGGTCGAGCCTGTTCTTTCAGATGATGAAAAGGACGGATATTCCGCAGTTTCCGCAAGTGCTGACGGAAAGACGGAAACGGTAGAGGTTATCTACGAATTTCCCGATGAAGAAGGCTGGGATTCGTGCTACTGTGGGGAACGCAGTTCTGGGCTTACAAGGTCACCATCATGGGACGCTATTCAAGGCTGTTCTGTGGACACTATTACAGGCACTGGAATAATGCGTGATGAGTACGGAGATTACTGCTGTGCTATGGGCGTATGGTACGGATATTGCGGTGACAGATTTCTCGTCACCAACGAGGCAGGACAACAGTTTACCGTCAAGATTTGCGACAGTAAAGGTTATGCTGATGATGGTGAGGGTAAATACCATTGGTTTGGCGGTGCAGGCAACGGAAAGTGTATCATAGAGTTTATTTATGATGATAATTCACTTCCGTCCTGCGTGGCATTCAGCGGAAGTTGGGGCTACTATAATTGGAACGGGCTTGACCTGAGTTCCAATATCACAAGTATTAAAAAGATCAACTACGGCGAACCCGTAGAATACTAAATTTGTAGGTTTCTATTATGAACGTAAAGAAGATCATCAAGGGTATTATCGGACTCGGTGCGATCGGCGGTGTTGCCTACGCTGCTTACAAGCTCGGTGAGTGCAGCGGTGAGATGAACGAGAGGATTCACGCTATGGCTGACATTGAGGACGGTGACGGCGAGCATTCCGAGGACGATGATGAAGATCATCATCTGATGGTGTTTGATGAGCCAGACGATGGCTGTCTTGCTCCCGTCAAAGAAGCTGTCACATCTTCTGACAGCAGAAAGGGGCTTACCACCAATAATGATGCTCCCGACGAGATGAACGATGCACCGTCCGAAATGGAAAAGCCTTTACCGCAGGAAGATAGTCCAAAGACTGCGGTAAAAGCGGTCACAGTTCCTGTCAGGAAGTACGCTCCTTTGAGCAGTATTAAAATTCGTGGTATTTCCCGAAGTGAAATAGAAATGCTGCTGATTTGGATGATACGTCATAGAGCGTTTTATAAGGTTGATTTAACCTATGTGATCAATGCAGGCTCAACGAAAGTCAACCAAGTCTGTGATGCGTTTCTCAAAGCAGGATATATCCGCAAGGAGGAAAATAGCAAAAAGACATACTGTAATCTTACAAAAGAGGACTATTACAGGCTGTTGTTAGAAGAATAAAAGCACACTTCCCATGATGGGAAATGTGCTTTGGTAGATGTGTTATGCCGGAACGTTTTTCATTTCTTCTTCAAGCTCGTTGATCGCTTCAATAGGAAGTTTAGTGGCTTTTGCAATATCTTCCTTAGAAACTGTGCCTAACTGCAATAAATTATAGGCAATTCTGAGCTTTTCTTCGGTAATTCTTTCTTCCATTGCCTTGCACATATAATCCACTCCTTCCGGTGTTTCTTTGAAAAATCTGGTACGGTCTGCTAACGGTGATAATAACATTTCGTCTGCCTTACTGCACCTGAAATCATGTATCAGCTTGGCAAGATCGGAGTTATCGTCCTTGTTTTCGTATGCGCCGTTTATATAAAGAATATGTTCTCCGTCATTAAACGGCTCACCCGTGGCAAGGTTCATACGCTCTATTGGATAAACAGCTTTTCCTTTGCCGAAGAAATCATTTTCGGTAATGAATATCACATAAGTGTTGGGCAACTTTTCAAACTGCTGTTTCTCCCTGAGATTATCAACGTCCATCGCACTTGAATGGTATCTTGCCCTTTGAGGAGATGCCCCCTTATCCTGCCTCTGCACTTCAATGTCATATTGCTGATTTTCATCATCAACACCAAATACATCAAGGCAAATAGAGCGTTCCCCAAAAAGATGCTGTAGATCGTACTGTGTTTCTTCTTTGGTGAGCTTCAGATCGGGCTTTCCGATGATAATACGAAGCACATACTGAGCAAGTTCAAGATTATTCCTGAAAAGCTCACGCATGAAATCATCGTCAAGAGGACGATATTTGGCAAGCTGTTCAAGGTTTTGCTGACGTTCTTCTTCGGGCGTAAGTATTGGTTTGATCTTAGCCAATGGTATGCACCTCTTATATAGTATTCTTATTCAATACTATTATATCACATCTGCCCCGAAAAATCAATAACAAATTTATTACGAAAGGACGTGTTTTAGCATGATTCTTATCATCGGCGAAAAGCCGAGTGTTTCAAGAGCCATATCCGCCGTTGTCGGAGCTTCTTCCGCACACAAAGGCTACACCGAGGGAAACGGCTATATCGTTTCTTGGTGTGTCGGACATCTTGTCGGGCTGAAATATCCGAATGACTACGGCAACGGCTGGGACCGGAAGTGGAGCTTTTCACAGCTCCCTATGATACCCGACAAGTGGCAGTTTCAGGTCACGGACAGCACAAAGGCGCAGTACAATCTCCTGAAAAGCCTTATAAACAGGGACGATATTTCGGAGATCATCTGTGCAACAGACGCTGACCGTGAGGGCGAATGTATTTTCCGCTATGTCTATAATATGGCGAACTGCAAAAAAACCGTGAAGCGTTTGTGGGTTTCTTCTCTTGAAGAATCAGCTATCCGCAAGGCTCTTACAGCGATGAAGCCTATATCTGCATATGATAATCTGTTTTCAGCAGGCTATGCCCGTGCAAGGGCTGACTGGCTTGTGGGAATGAACGGTTCTCGGCTGTTTTCCGTTCGCTACGGCGGTAAGCTCAACATCGGGCGTGTTCAGACACCGACACTTGCAATGATCGTTCAGCGTGATGCCGAGGTAAACGGCTTTGTGAAGCAGAAGTATTTTACTGTTGACCTGAACTGCGGAGACTTTATTCTTTCTTCTGCGAGAATTGATGATGAAAATGCCGCTGATACGCTTGTTTACGGCTGTGACGGCAGTACGGTTACGATCAGCTCGGTCAAGCGTGAGGTCAAGACCGATAAAGCTCCAAAGCTGTATGACCTGACCACGCTCCAAAGAGAAGCAAACAAGGCTTTTGGTTACACGGCACAGCAGACGCTCGACTATACGCAGTCGCTCTATGAGGGCAAGCTCGTTACATACCCTCGCACGGATAGTCAATTCCTGTCCGATGATATGGCGCAGACGGCTCTTGATGTGGCAAAGCTCTGTGATACCTACTTCGGGTTCGGTATCTCGCATACTCCCGATATTTCTAAGGTCATCAACAACAGCAAGGTATCGGGACATCATGCAATTATCCCCACAAGCGGAATCGCAACGGCAGACCTTTCTTCTCTGCCGTCTGGCGAAAAGAATGTCCTTACGCTGATTGGAACAAAGCTGATCAGTGCAACGGCTCCGGCGCACAAGTATGAAGCTGTCAAGCTGACAGGTATCCGCAACGGTACGGAGTTCACGGCAACGGGCCGCACGGTGCTTGAAATGGGTTGGAAAGCCTATGCAAAGCAGTCCGACAAGAAGAATGAGGAAAAATCTCTGCCTGCGGTATCTGAGGGACAGACATTCACGGCAGCAGCAAGCAAGGGCGAACACTTCACTTCTCCGCCGAAGCCTTACACTGAGGACACACTTCTTTCCGCTATGGAGAGAGCCGGAAATGAGAACTATGACGAGGACACGGAGAAAAAGGGACTCGGCACTCCTGCCACAAGGGCCGCTACGATCGAAGCACTTGTAAAGAATGGCTATGTGGAGCGTGTCGGCAAACAGCTCAGGGCAACGGATAAGGGCAAGGAGCTTGTGACGGTCGTTCCCGATGAAGTCAAGTCTGCAAAGCTGACCGCTGAATGGGAATCGAAGTTACAGCAGATCGAACACGGCAGTCTGCCCGAAGCAGTCTTTATGTCGGGCATTACGCAGTTCATCACTGAAATGTGCGGTAAATATGGCTCAGTGGATAAGTCTGTTTCACTTTCTGACGGCAGTAATGAGCCTATCGGGAAATGCCCGAAGTGCGGTGCAGATGTAGTCAAGGGTAAGTTTGGCTTCTACTGCAAGGGCAAGTGCGGTATGAATATCGCAAAGGTGTACGGTGTGGAGCTTTCCGATACCCAGGTCAAGGGACTACTGAACGGTAAATCGACTTCCTATACATCTAAGGGCAAAAAGACCATTGTGCGCCCTGAGCTCGTGGAGAATCCGTACAATGGGAAGATGTATTATCAGTGGAAAACGGAGAGGGGTATATAAAAACAGCAAGGGTGTCCTTGCTGTTTGGTGATAGCTATATAAAGCAGAATAATGCTACACAGGAACATCACCATTAATTGGAATAGCATCTGTATTTTTTGTTGACCAAAGAATCAACTGTTCAACGAATTTCGGAGTGATGATTTCCGGAATATGAAACGGAAGAAAATATCTGTTCCATCGTCCATTTGTTTTTTTCGCCTGAAACATTCTGCCTTTGCTTATTATATATTCCTTCTCAGTTTGAAGCGGACAAGCCAGAATATAGGATTTATCATCTGATACTATATTCAGAATATTGTACGGAGATTCATCGTCTAAAGCAACATACCATAAATATGTTTGACTATCGACAATTATTTTACGTCTACCTTTGGAACGTATGCTCATAGAATATCACCTTTGCAAATTCTGAATAATCGGAAGGACGCTCTTAACTACTTTATTATATCAAACTACCGCTGAAAAGTCAATTATTTGGCTTAAAGCAGAAAGGATAATCTTTATGAACAATAACCAGCTTACGGAAGTCGCAAAGATCCTCGGTGTCTCCGAGGACAGCGTTTCAGCTATGGACGATGAGATCAAAAACAGTATGACAGCGGTTTTTGAACAGGTCGCCGTGAAAAACGATGAGGACAAAAAGGCTGTCTTTGAAGCCCTCGACAATCTGTGGCAGAAAGGCTCAATCTATATTGAGCTGAGTGAAGTCGCAAAGTCCACGGGTATCACCACCGAAACGCTCCGCAGCCTTGACTATGAGACTCAGCAGACTATCGTCTATGAGTTCATGATGGACAGCTCTCAGACCGCCCGTTTTTATGACCTTGTGAACAAGGCTCTTGCGGTCGCAGACCTCCCGAATGTGGCAAAGCTCATCGGTACTCCCGTTCGTGCGCTGAGGTCGCTCCCTCGCCGTATTCAGGAGAATATCTGCGGTGCGTATGCTATGGAGTACGATGCCGACAGCACGAATATGGAGCTTATCGACAACATCAGGGAGATGATCGCACCGTGACAGATTTCCCGTATATCGGCGGTATCGAAGTTTCCGCTATCAAAAACCGTGAGTTTATCCGCATTGAAACGGACAAGGCTCAGGCTATCGTGGTGGCACTCGACAAGAGCAATATTCCTTTTTCTGCCCGATTCGGTGATGCTGAAATGGTGCTGACCTATGACGGCAGCTACAAGGAACAGGTCGAGGAGATCATCGCAAAGGCACAGTCCGGCGACTATGAAGCATTGCTCCGTGAGCTGCAAGTTTACGGAGTGCCTGACGGCTATTATCGACTGCTCGGTGAAGTTGCGGAGCTTCTGAATACAACAGTAAGTTTCTTGCAGTCCCGTCCTGATGATGTTCAGCTATTGCTCTGCAAGTTCTATGTTGACCTGTGGCTCTGTGACAGAGCTACGCTTCAGCGTGAGCTTGACCGTATCATCACGGTCAACGGCAGAACGCTCTCGGATATTTCGGAGTATGAACGCAAGAAGCAACAGGAGAAAACTCCTGCCGAACCCGTGCAGACGGCGGATAAAGTTCACTCATTTGCGGAGCTTTACGATGAATACCAGCGCCGTCATGCCAATGACCACTTTACAAGAGAAGCCCATAAACATCTGGCTGAGATCGCCCTCCGCAGACAGCGTGACGAACAGGAGCGAGTTACTCAGACAGAAGAAAGAGAACAGAAAGGAAGAACAGACCATGAAGAAGTTTATCATCATCGGAAGTGCGGTTATCGCAGCAGTCACAACCGCAGTTGTTGTCATCGTAAAGCGCAGAAAGTGAGGTAGCCTATGCCCGTACAGGATAATGACGATAAGAGAACCACCGACCAGCCTGCGGTCGATGCGGAGGAAGAACTGAGAAGAAAACAGGCGCAGGCACAGGAACAACAGCAGGAAGAGTCCGGCGCTCAGAAGTCGGACAAACTTCTTCCTTTTCTGAACGCAAAGGCGGAGCATCATCAGAGCCGAATCGACTCCCTTGATGAGAAAATTGCCAATCAGACGGACAAGATCGACCGCAACAAGGCGAAGATCGAAGCCCTAAGTGCGAAAGCGGACAAGCTCGAAGATACGAACCGTATGCTGAAAGCGACTATCGGCAATCTGCCGGGTATCCGCACTCTGATTGCTAACAACGAGAAGCGTATTCAGGCTATCCGTGAGGTGAAAATTCCGAAGCGGCAGGAGAAGATAGATCAGGGTTGGAAGAAGATCGACACCCTGACCGCAAAGCGTGACCGTATCGAACACAAGCTGAACCGTGTGATCGCTCTCAATGACACGATCAAGAGCTTCGGTATCCACTTCAACAAGGAGCGCCGTGAAGCATTTGCAGATGCTATGACAAGGCTAAACAGCTCGACTGTTGACTGCCTGAGCGATAAGAAAGCTACACTTGAAGCCAAAAAGCAGGCTATCCTCGATACCTATAACGCTCCTGAAACGAGTGCCGTGGACAAGCTCAAACTCGGTGAACAGCTCAAGGGCGTGAATGAGCGTATCGGCGCACTGGAAAGCAAGATCATGAAGCTCGCCCGTCCCGAAACGCACTATGAGGAGCAGACCAACGACCAGCTCGATGCTTCTATGATTCTCACAGGCGAGAAGCTCGGTGAAATGGTGCAGAATGGCACTATGGATATTCCTTCTCTTGCTGAGGGTGCTGTGCAGGCGGCGCAGGAGGTCGAAACGCTTGACAGGTCACAGGTCGCTTCGATCGCTGACAAGCTCATTGACCAGCCGCTTGCAAGTGCAGAAATGCAGATGGAAGATGATTATAACATGATCGACGGCATCATCAACAACGGCAGCAAGGAGGACATCGACAAGGCAAGAGCTGAACTTCGTGAGGGTATCAAGAATATGGAGAACCTTGCGGAGAATCCCTTTGTTCCCCAGGAGATGAGAGAGAATGCCACGGCAGAGCTTGAAAAGATGCGGAAACAGCTTGAATTGCTTGACAGCGTCGATGAGATTGAGGTCGAGTCATGGCTCATGACTATGGTGGATAACGGCGATGCAGTCCTCACCGATGACGGCGGTTTCAAGGTCAACCCCGACTACTACAAGGAGTTGCCCCGTGGTGATCGTCATGTGGAGACTATGACGGAAATTCAGGCGGTCGAGGTCATGTCCGCATTGACTGCCGCAGGCGTGGCATATTCCGCTGCTACTAAGGGTGAGGATAAGGTCGGCATTACTGTTTCAAAGAATGATGTTCCTGCCCTGAATGATGTAATGTACGCTTCTATCGGCAAGATCGCCCATACAGAAGCCGCAAAGGAGAACGGCGGTAAGGGCGAAAAGGGCAAGTATCAGACGATCAATCCCGAATACTATGCTTCGCTCGGCAAGGACGATAAGCACACCCGTGTTGAGCCTATCGCCACGGCAAGAAAGATCGTGGCAGAGCTGCAAAAGCAGAATATCCCGTATTCTGCGGTAGTCCGCAAGAATGACACGGTGGCGGTCACAGTCTCTAAGGCGAATGTCGAAGCATATAAGCAGATTGAGAGTGCTGTCAAAGGCGAAAGAGCCGTGGAGTATGTAAATCCCGACTTTTTCAAGTCACTTCCAAAGCAGGAGCGTTTTACGCAGCGTATGGACGAGGGGCAGGCTAGGAAGAAGTCCGCAGAGCTGACCGCAAAGGGCGTGGAACATTCTGCGGTGTTCGGCGGTGAAAAGTCTGCTGTCACAGTCGCAAAGAAGGACTCGCAGAGAGCTTTCTTTTCCCGTGGCAGGATGCAGCGTGATGCACAGCGTATCAGCGGTCGAGGACAGCAGAAGTCTCAGCAGAGAGAACAGACACCCAAAAAGAGAAAGAATCAGGGGCTTGAATAATAGATGAAAATTACTGACGAACAGAAAGAAAGGGCGGCATTTGTCAATCTTCCTCAGTTCCTCATGGCTCACGGCTTTGATTTGAAGAAAGTCGGCAGAGAGTATGTGTGGAAAGACCACGATAGCCTGCACATCAAGGATAACGGTCCGGGTGAGCGTGGTGCGTGGTTTCGTTTCAGCGAGGACAAGGGCGGCGATAACATCGGATTCCTGCGTGAATATATGGGAATGTCTTTTGTTGATGCGGTCGAAGCCCTCACAGGAGAACACATTGACCGCACTTATACTCCGTCCCGCACATACGAACAGAAGCCGAAAACAGTAACGGCAAGGGAGCTTTCCCTTGCCGAAGCTGACAATGCAAGGCGTGTGTTTGCGTACCTGTGCAAGACCAGAGGGCTTGACTATGATACGGTATCGGCTCTTGTGCGTAACGGCAGTATCGCTCAGCAAGAAAAGACAGGCAATGTCCTTTTCAAATACTATGACGATCAGGGCAAAGTGATCGGTGCTGAAAAGGTTGGCACATCGACTGACCATAAATTCAAAGGCATTGCAACAGGCTCGGCAGCAGGACACGGCTTTGAAGTAGTCCGTGGCACAGGAGAAAAGGCTTTTTTCTTTGAGTCGGCAATAGATATGCTCTCCTATCTGCAAATGCACGATAAAGAGCTGACCGATTGCAGACTCGTTTCCATGATGGGCGTGAAGCCGAACATCGTGCTTGAAACGATGCTCCGTCACAATATTTCCCCTGAAAATGTATTTTTATGCTCCGACAACGACACCGCAGGCAATGAATTTGCCCAGCGTTTGCAGGAGCAGTACCCCGACATGAAGCGTGTTATCACCCCTGATACATATAAAGACTGGAATGATATGCTTCGTGGTATCCCAAAAGCAGCAGAACATGAGATTGACAAAAAGGAGGTTCAGCAGACAGATATGCAAAGATACGGCAACGAAATGTGGCACAAGGCAACAGATAACAGAGACAAGAGCCTTGTGACGATCCAGGCTGCGGATTTTGCAAGATTGCAGGAACAGCTTGACAGATCGGGCATCAATTACTATGCCTATGCCCGTGATAATTCCGTCATTATGGCGATCAACGATAAAGATATAGAGTGGTTCAAGCGTATCGCAGGCACTCCCGACCTTGTTCCCACCAAATCAAACAGACCTTATTCTCCGCCCGAAAAGAACATCTTCGGTAGTGCGGAGTATCGTTATATTCCGAACAAGGAGTACCTCTCCGCTGACCGTGACCTTGTCCTGAAAATGGCTGAGATCATGAAAGCCCGTGGTATGCAGTTTTCGGGCAGAGTCTATCCGTCCGGCAAGGGTACGCTGACGATTTCTCACGCTGATCTTTTCGCAGTCCGCAACATCAGGGACGAGGTTGTGAATATGCGTCGGCAGTTTGCAAGTCCTGATAAGGCGCAGGAAGTCGGCAACCGTGACTATCGTGCGAACCGTGATACTCATTATTATATGAGCAAGCTCACACCTGAGCAGTTCAGAGAGGTCAAGCCTTTTCTTGAAACAAGCGTGAGCTATCATGCTGTTGTCCGTGACGGCAAGGTCGCATTTGCGGTGGATAAAGAGAACGCTCCTGCATTTCACAGGGCTTTGGAGAACGCTGTCCGTGAGACAAATATGCTTCGCAAAATGGCTGACCTTGGTCTGCCTATGGAGCAGAATATCGCTCTTTCGCCCGTAGTCCACCGTCTTGCCGTTGAAGATATGCAGCTTGACCTTGCTGATTTCTTTGACAGCAGATACGATGAAGCACAGTTTGGCGAGATGCTCTCCCTTGTGAACGCATATATCGCACAGGCTCCGGCTGAACGCTACGGCGAAAACAGCAAGCTGACCGATATGCTTGAAGCAAAGTCCAGTTTTGACCGCAGTATCGAGCTTTCCGACTTCTTCTCTCAGCACGATTTCTCCGATGAACAGAGGACCGCTATTACGGCTATGTTCGTCGGTGATGTGACAAGAGGACAGATTGACAGCATTGACGAGACTTTCACGGCTGAGGATATTCAGGCGTATGACGAAATTCTGCATAACGCTTTGCAGGAATCCGATGTTGCTGACTTCCTGACTGCCCATAAGCAGGCTGTTATCGACCGTGAGAACGCAAACAGAGTTCCCACTGAGGAAGAAGTGCTGTTCCCCAAGGCTGACCTTGCCCGTTTCCTTGCAGAGCATACGCTTTCAAGTGATGAGTGGGAGGATATGGCATCTCCGCTGTTTGAACGTGGGTATCTTGAAAAGCACCAGCCCAGCGACAAGGCTTCTTTCGGCTATCATCTGCCTGAAAAAGAGCTGTATGCACTTGCGGAGCGTTATCATCACGGTGACGATATTCGGCGTGAGCTTGCGCTCGGTCTGATGATCCACGCTTCTGATAATATCGCAGATAAGGATAAGGTGGAGTTCGTCTTTGAGGACGGCAAGATCTCTGACCGCACATTCTATTATGGCGAAAATCTCCGTCACACTATGGATCTGTCCTACGGTGATGACGGCATAACTTGTTCTTTCAGCGGTATGGAGCGTTTTGTGTCCTTTGAGGAGATCGGACAGGCTTTCATCGACCGTATCCATGAGGAATATGAGGACTTGGCATATTGGGCGGTGCTTGATTTCATCAGGGACGATATTCCCGATATTTCCGATGATACAGTAAAGGAGCTTATCACGGCATTTGACGGTGCCGCACTTCACGGTTGGGAAAACGGCGATAATATCCCGAAGCTCAACCGTATCAAAAAGGCTCTGTTTGATGTTCTCGGTGACGAGGAGCAGACAGAGAAAGCATTTGCTTGTATCGCAAAGCACAAGTATATTGTGACCTTTGAAGCTGAAAAGCCCGAAAAGCAGCCGGATAGCCTGACCTTCCATTTCGGCAAGGATAAGGGTGATGAATGGGTTAGCGAAAGCGACATCGTTCACGATTTCGCCCTTGCACACCCTGATTGCAGTTTCGCTCTCGCTAATGCTGTTATGGAGTACCTCGATGAGAAACAGCACTCTGAGAGAAATATCCCTGAGCTGAAAGCGGGCTGGTATAAAAAGACCGATTTCAGCATTACCGCTGTTATCAATGGCGAGGAGTTCAATTATGACGGACGCTTTGACATTGGTGACGGCAAAGGCACGGGCGGCGGATCGCTAATCGACCATATCCGCACATATAATGAGGGTATCCTCGGCTATACACAGCACCCGTTCAATCAGCCGGAGTATAAGGAAAGAGCACAGAGAATGCTTGACATTTTCGTTCCTTTCCTTGAAGCTCACTCTGAGCTGACCGCTGAGGAACAGCGTATCTTCGATGATTTCAAGGCACATCACCCGATCCGCACCTATGATGATGTGGAAAAGGCACAGGGTAAGTTTCAGATCTATCAGCTCCCAGGCGGTGAGAAGTATCACGGTGTCCGCTTTGAGGGGCTTGACAGGCTGAAAGCAGAGGGCGTACAGCTCAATAGGGACGATTATGAGCTTGTATATGAGGGCTTAGTCGGTGAGTTCAGAGGAAATGCAACTCTTGAAGGCATTTTCACTCAGTTCAACACCAATCAGCCTGCGGACTTCTCAGGTCACTCCCTTTCGGTTTCCGATGTTATCGTCATTTCAATGGACGATAAGGACACGGCATATTATTGCGACAGCTTCGGCTTTACCGAAATGCCTGAATTTTTCCTTGAAAAAGAAAGGACACAGGAGAAGTCTGTGCCGTCTGTTGCCGATCTTGCTGTCGGTGATATTATCATGTATGACGGCGCTCGCCGTGAGATTGAGGAAATTAGTCCTGACCGTATCAAGATGAAAGACCTTGATGCACCCGATTACGGCGGTATTCTGCTCGGCACTTCCGATGTGCTTGCCTATGACGGCTGGCAGCAGGATATGGAGGAAAAGGGCTTTGAGATTCTGTCTAAGGCTGAAAAGCCTGCACCTGTTGTCGATACTCCCGAACAGGTAGAGCCGGAGGATAAAGGACCAGTCTCTCTGCGAAAAGTCGGTGATTTCTATGAGATGTACGGCAAAAATGCGGAGATCGGTGCGGAAGTCCTCGGACTGCGAATGTTCTCCAAAAATGGGCAGCTTATGGTCGGTTTTCCCGATCATGTCAAGGACGAATATTCCGCAAAGCTCCGTGAAGCAGGATATACCGTCCTGATCGAACAGGCTTTTGAGCTGAACCCTCCGAAGCGTGAAGCTGAGAAGCTCCAGACATTACAGCAGGTCGTTGACAAGTTCTTCGGGACTGACTGCGAGTCTGCGGAAACTGAGGGCGGCACATGGAAACTGGCTATTACTGACGGAGAAAAGGTCGGTGAGCTGTTTTACGACGGCGATCCTGTCTGCGGTATCTATAACCGTGGCGACAAAATGGAGATCGAGCCTTACCGTGAGCTGACAACATTTCCGGCGCTCCTGCGTATTGCGATGCTTGAACATAATCCTGACAAGCCCGTGGAGATCATGGACTTTCAGCGTACCTTTGAGACTCCGCTCGATAAGGCAAAGTGGCTTATCAACGACTTCTGTGAAACGGAATACCGTGAGGGTGCTGACTTCTCCGATCTGCACAATGTTGGTCTTGCGTTCACCACGCTGACGGACGATGAGCTGCCCATTCAGGTGACGGCTGACCTTATCGACTTCAAGATCACCTATGAGTTTGACGGCGAGGTTTACAATACGGATCAGTATGACAGCATTGAGGATATGATCGAGAACGGTCTGACCGATCTTGATTTCAGCGATCTTGTATCTGTCCCCGATGAAGTGATCGAGCGTCACACAGGCAAGGACGAACAGACGGTAGATCTTATGAGCGATGCCGCCGATGTAGCGGATATTTCTTCTTCTGCGGAAGATGTGCCGTCTGTTACGCTGAAATACAAGGGCGATGCCGAGAGCCTTGACGAAATCAAGGACAAGGCACTTTCCCTCGGTGCAACTGTTATTGTGGACAATGCAGAGGGTATCATTTCCATTGATACCTATGCAGACCACAAGGCAGAGCTTGACGGGCTTGCCTATGAGCTGGGTGTAATGGCGGCCGATGATGCTCCTGCGGTCGAGACTCCCGCACAGGAGACTGCGGATATTGACAAACCCCTTTTCACCGATGCAGCGGTCATTGACGAAATTCAGCGTAATGAAAACGCTGATGTTCCGTTTTGGGAAATGCCCGAAGCACAGGGTGAACAGCTCTCTCTTTTCGGTGATCCCGAACCGCTGACCACTTCAAAGCCTGCACCTCAGAAGCCAAAATCCGAATTTGCAAAAGGTCCGGTGGTTGACGGTGTTCAGGTCTATGAAGCACTTGCCGCAGAGATCGACCGTGGAACTGGCTTTGTTCACGGCAAGCTCCGTGTGCAGGACTTCTATGAGGAACAGCACCCGACAATTCAGCAGCTTGCCGATTTTTTGAAAAAGGAATACGGCACAGGCGGTCACAGCGGTGAGGGTAAGATCTCACTCGTTGACTATAATTCTCAGGGTATCACATTCAGCTTTGAGAACGGCGAAAAGTTCCGTCATTCTTGGTACAATGTTGCTGTCATGACAGAGAGCAGACTTCGGGACGATACCTACTTGTCTGCCGAACAGAAAGCAGAGAGGGTGGCTCTCAAAGCGGAGCAGTCCGCCGAGCATACCGCACCCGATACTGTGGAAGTTGGTGACCGATTTCGTCACAAGATTACTGGCGAGGTTTCTGAGGTTGTTTCGCTGACAGGTGCGTTACCGTTCTATACGGACGAGTGTACGATCACAACAGATAAAGGCAGCTACGCTACTACGGAGAATATCTCTTATGATAAACTCCTGAACAGCGGACTCTATGAGTATATCGGCAATGCTGAACCCGAAAAGGAAAAGTCTGAACCTGTGAAGCCTGAGCCTATTGCTGAGGTCACACCCGAAAAGTCTGTGGTTATTCCCGAAGCAGAAAAGCCCGATATTCCTACCATCAAGAACCTGTCTCAGCTCAAAAAGGCTATCAAGCCAGGAATGATGTTTGAAATCAGCGATCATCTCCGTTCTGAGTGCGTAGGAGAACGCAGAATTGTTACGAGTGTAAGCACCGTTGATTTTACTTCCAGAAAGCTCGATGAAAACGGAGAACCTACTGGCAAAGACCTCCACATGGAGTTTGACCGTGCGAAGAACTGGACTTTTGACGGTGGTGAGCTGACTTCTCGGCTTGACAACGGCGATATGCTCATGAGCTTTCATTTCATTGACAGCTTGGAGCGTGAGCAGACTGTTCAGGCTGAGAAAGAGCCGGAGCTTGCACCCGAAACAACTGCACCTGAACTTTCCGTCGGGGATCTCCTTGAATACAAGGGCAAGGAATACAAGGTCGAAAGCATTGATATGGACAGCTTTATCACGCTTGCTGATACGGCATTTGAAGATGCTCCGAGAATTTCGTCCCGTGTGACCTTCCTTGCTGATGAGTTTATCCGCAGCGGTGAATACAAAATCATTACTCCTGCGGTCGATGATCCTGCACCGGAAGTGACAGCACCCGACAAGGGTGAAAACTTCACAATTACTGATGATAACCTCGGTGACGGCGGCGCTAAGACTAAGTTCAGGGCGAATGTTGAAGCTATAAAAACGCTGAAGACACTTGAACGGGAGAAGCGTCCTGCAACTGCTGAGGAAAAGGAAACACTGTCGAAATATGTCGGTTGGGGAGCAATTTCTCAGGCTTTTGATCCGAATAATAACAAGTGGGCAGCGGAATATGCAGAGCTGAAAAATCTGCTGACTCCGCAGGAGTACGCTCAGGCACGTTCAACGGTCAATGATGCGTTCTATACCAGCCCGACCGTTATTGACGGCATCTACGAGGCTCTCGGCAATTTCGGCTTTGACGGCGGTAATGTCTTAGAGCCTGCAATGGGTATCGGAAACTTTTTCGGTCGTATGCCAGAAGATATGCAGGCACACTCTCAGCTCTACGGCGTGGAGATCGACTCGCTGTCCGGCAGGATCGCTCAGGCTCTCTATCCCGATGCGGATATTGCAATTCAG
>UMGR01043095.1_pt1 | contig 42859 bp, 37 predicted proteins | sample 1965321 | NCBI WGS metagenome assembly UMGR01 (sample SAMEA4836077, study PRJEB28245) | human gut metagenome | biome: gut microbiome; material: fecal sample | place: Denmark | collected 2008 | reverse complement strand
ATTTCGTTTTTAATAATAGCCATACTATCTCTCCGTCAAATTCTAATTTGTTACTCGCATGATATCATATTTTTTCTTTAATTACATCCCCCTAATTTTAATACACTGCCATTCGGCTTGCTTCTGTAACTAGCATCCGGTTAATTTTCTCCTGCATTGTTTCCGTTGCATCTTCATTGAAATGATAACGAACAACATAGACCGTCTGTCCTATTTTCTTTGTAAATATGTTTTTCTCTGTTTTTGTATTCATCATTTTTTCCATAATCATTTTTTTCCTTTCCTTTTGGATCCCGGCGAAGAGCCATTCCATTTGTCTCTGTCAGGACATTATTATTTAAACTCGGCTCAAAATAAGCACTTGCAGTTTCATAGGCTACCTATATATAGGCTTCTCTTTTATGCTTACAAAAATCCTTGTGATCACAGCACTTTTTTACCATAGAAGGCATTTTTTATATGCTTATATCTTGTTATACTGAGAAGCCCGACAAGGAGTAGGCACTTAAAGGTTATTCTCAGGCCCTTTATAGGCATTAAATAGGCACTTAAAAATACCTGTTTCTCCAGTGTTTATCATACTTTAGGCACTTAGGCACTTCATTTTTAAAATTAATAAGAAAAAAACATATACTTATAAAACCCATATATTTAAGCAGAATATATTTTAGGCTTTTCTAGTGCCTAATGCCTTTTCCAGCCAGATCAATAATTGACATCTTTCGTCCTCACCTTGACATGGATCCCACGAAATCCTCGGCAAAAACGACCATTTCCTACCGAGATATTCTTGTCATAAGTCATTCCATAATCAGATGACCGTTCCTTAAATCTCCTTGCAAAGGATCTTTCGCTTACGGGTACATCCAAGTTATCATTGCACCATCTGCAATAAGCAATATATAAATCTTTTGACGTAGCATGAGTGCCTTTTTCCAGTCTGATATATCCGGTTGATTCCAGGAACGATAGGATATTGTCATCATCCTCCTGCATTTCATCCATCAATAATTGGGATTTATTACTGATAGTAAACTGATAATCATTACGAATCAGTCTCTCTAATCCCTCAATACACCATAAAACTATGCCTTCCACTTCCTCCATCATCTTATCTGCCAAATAGGGATCATTGATTCTATCTGGCGGTACATCTTTTGTTTCCAGAATAATCTGACGTCTGTAAAAACCTTTACTCCTGTCAAAAAGCGACTTCAATGTACCATTTCCAAATGCCAGTATTCTGCAAACAAGCAGTCCCTGATAGCTTTGTTGGTTTTTTTTCTCTAAGTCCATTTCATCCTCAGCTGTAACAATTGCTTTAATCACATTAGTTGATGGTAATGCTTCTGTTTTCATATCATCATCCAAATACAACAGCTTGCCTTCCTGATCGGCTCTGGCAAACTTGTCGGTTTCCAGTTTCTGAAGACTTCCTGAATTCATGTTATGACCAAATATTCTTTTTAAAATTCTGCCAATACGGCTTTTACCTTCACCACCTTTTCCGATAATCAGCAGCATCTTCTGACCTCTATTGCTGGGAATGAGACAATATCCCATAAACTCCTGCAGGCAGACAATATCATCCTCTTCGAGCAATCCATCCAGGAATGCTAGCCATTTTTTTGGTTTAGATGCATCCTTGTTATAATTAACCGTCAATCGGTTTTGCGTCCATTCTTTCCGATTGATAAACTTCTGATTTACAAAATAGGTTCCATTCCTAAAATGAACCCGATCTTCTTTTATGGGAAGCGGATCTGAACGGGTGTACATCTTAAATCCATTTAAAATAGCCGTTACTTTAGATGAAATCCCGCTGGTCCAATAATGTTCAATAATATCCAGAATCTCTTTCTCCATTTCATCATTTGGAATTGAACGGTCTATATCATACAAGATTCCATTGATACACTTAATTTCATGTTGCTGTAGAATTGTCTGATACAGAAGGATTTCATTGATATGCTTGCCATCGAACCAGATTGGCAGTTCCATTTTGGATAAATTCTTTTCCACCTGTGTCTCTTCGGTTACTTCTTCAACTTTTTGTAATGCTTCCAGACGTGCAACCAGGTCGTCTGGAAGATTCTTCCTTAATTCGTTGCTCAATGCTCTTCACCTCCTCCTGACAGTCCAAAATCAATCTTGCACGATCTTCTAGTGAACCACTAAGAAGCACATCCATCTTGTATTCAATAAGTGTGTATTTTTCCATTGCTTCAACAAATAACGGATGCCAATCATCATCTTCAATTCTGGGAGCATAATCAACCTTCCATTTCTTTAAAAGATGGTAGTAGTCACTGTATACTCGAAAAAAACGAATCTGTTGTTCGTGAAAGAATTGATCCAGTGTCTGTTTCTTTTGTTTTGATTTTGGGTAATCTTTCGTCTTGTTATAGCTTTGGTATTTTTCATAAGGTACAGAAAAATCTTCTGCCAGTTTTTCAGCTGAGTCTTTTACAGAAAGATTGAAATATTTGGCAACAAAATCAATCACATCTCCATCTGCCTGACAGGCAAAACAATGATATCTTTTATCAAGCTTCATACTCGGATTCTTGTCTGGGTGAAACGGGCAGACGGCCATTCCATTTCGTCCTACTTTGATTCCATAATATTCTGCAGCACTTCTTGCAGTAACAGCTTCCTTTACAGCTTCAAATAATTTCATACCTGCTCCTTTCCGAGAAAATAAAAAGCACTCCCATTGATTCAATAACAAATACAACGGAATGCTCTATATCTCTAAATCACTAGAACGTGACTCTCCTTTATTCAATTTTCTTCTCTCTGCCTCTTCTCTCTGGATTTTTGCTACATTCTGTGCAAGTCTTTCCCTGATAGATGGCTTCACTTCCTTTTTGATTTCTTCTACAACAGTTTTTTTCTTCTCTGGCTGTTTTAACTGGTTGGTGATCCGTATGACCACTTTCTCCATTGCTGTTTCTATTTTTCTTATCAGACCATCCAGTCTTTTTATTGCATAATCCTTTTCTCTTTTGGAAGCCTTGTGTTTCGGATCCTGAATCCACTTTTTAGAATCTTCTGCCAGGCGAATATCATCTCTTCTAGTAGCCAACATTGCTTCTTTTGCAACTTTCTCTACTGCCTTGTCGTATGCTCCACTGGATACTTCGTCAAGTAAAGTTTCCACATCTTCAATACGGACTGTAAGCTGTTGCAATTCCTCTCTCTGTTCTTCAATCAGATCACCCTGCTTGAAAATACGGTCGGAATTATTAGCGAATTCTATATCCTGCTGTTTTATTTTTTCTTCCTGAGACCGAATAATTTCTTCGTTTGCACGAACATGACTTGACTGTTTTGCAAGCTCCAAACGATTTTCGTTTACCTTATCAATCTGCAAAAGGATTGTTTCCTTCTGATCCGCAATTTCTTCTTTCTGCTTCATGCGGATATAATCTTGTTTTTCCAGATATTTCCGTCCACCATATGATGGTTCTTCATCAAGTTCCAATCCATGCCGTTTACAGATATCTAAAAACATTGTCCGACAGGCAGAATCAAAAACAACCTTGCGGTTATTTGTCTTTGATCTCTTCTTTTCCGAATTTGGAAGTTCAAATCCAAGTTCCTTCAACGCTGCTTCCTGCTTCGGCTCAATCTCTCCATATTGGTTTGTAGCATCGAAAACATGACGCTCATGGATATGAGGCGTTGCTTCGTCCATATGCAGTGACCAGTCGATGATATGCACATTAGAACCAAACCGTTCATCGAACTCTTTCTTAAATTCATCAAAAACTAAAACCAGCAGTTCCACAGAAGCGTGTTCATCTATCGTCCCAAGCTGATAGATACTTTCTTCCGGACAGGTCTTTTTGTTTTTCCAAACATCTTCTACTTCTTTGCATCTGTCGGGGTGTCTGGCTTTCACATGTCTTTCATTTTGCTTCATAACGTAATTTCCATAATGTTCTTCATAGAATGCCAACTCAATTTGTTCAAAAGAAAAATTATCCTCTTTTCTCTGATCTTCCATTGTGGTATATCCCTGATAACAGTCCCAGTAAATATTTTGTCGAACTCTTTCATTGTCGATATGCTCACTGTGTTCTGGATTAAATCTTCGATCATTGTGAAGTGGATTATAAACTCCATTTTTCCCAGACCTACCGTTATGCCTTGTTCCTTTCATTTCACATTTTTCCTTTCTTTTAAGTTGTTTTCCCGAAGGGATTGCAGCGAAGCTGCTAAAAGGCTCTGTCGCTGTTACAGATAGTACCCAGTACCATATGGCGAAACGCCATATCACTGGGCAATGGCTGCCGCCCTTAACCTGCTAAGGGCTTTGCCCCTTAACCCCAGCAAGGTGTTGCCACCCTTTGCATTCCTGGCACAAAGGACTTCCAGCCCTCTGCACTCCCGGCAGACAAAACGAAACTCCTGCCGCTGTCCCTTCGGCATGTTCTCCGTTCTGTCTATTTTTCAAAAATCCTCTATTTCGGATTTTGTAAAATAAAAAAGCCGACGCAATTTCAACCTCATACAAAAGTCCAAATACATCGGCTCAATCCTTTGACCTGATCGGTCTTTATTCATTTTTCTGACTGGCTCATACAGTCCATTTTTAATAATGAGCAAAACAAAAGGCACTAATCCAGACCGTTACTGTCATCATGAATGATTCTTTCTAATTTGTTCATGCTGATGCAACTCCTTTCTTTGGTTCTGTAGGTGGAAGCAATGATACTGGAACGAACACACCTTTTGCAATATCTTCCTGACGGATTCCCTCTTTTTTTGCGTCCATCGCCGCTTTCTTTTTGGCTTTCGTACGTTCATAATATTCTTGCTGCTTGCCATTTGCTTTTCTTTTCAAGTAATTCTGATGAAGCCTGTCTTTTCTGGCTTCCCGCTTCTTCATTTCTTCAATTTCTTCTAGTGTCATTTCTACCTCACCGAAATGTGGAGGTAAATATTTTCCAATGAAATTGAAATAGATTTCCACTTCCTGTGTTGTTTCAATGCTTCCTTTTCGATCACGCTCATGAACCACAATCTTTTCAACAAATTCGTTCAGCATATAAGTAGTCAATTCATCAAAGTTTTGGTATTTATCAACCAGAGCAATAAACTTCTCCGCCGATCTGCGACCTTCTTCATAGCCTGATAATTCAGCTTCCATATCTGCAATTTCTGCCGACAAATCTTTCTGTTCTTTAGAATACTGTCCGTCAAGAATCGCATAGCGTTTATCTGGCAGTTTTCCAAGAATATTGTCCTCATAAATTCTACAAATCAGTTTTTCCAGTTCCTGCACACGCTTTTTTGCTTCTGCTAATCTGCTTTTCAATCTCGTAATCTCACTGGACTGCTGTGAAGTCTGTGCCTTTTTTACTGTTTCCAAAAATTCTTCACGATTCAATTGTGAATACTCTGCAATAGCCCTTAACAGTTCCTTAATGAGTTCTAAAACCACATCAGCATTAATTCTGTGCTGTGTCCGGCAGAGTGTCCCAACCGGAACTTTAGAATATGCAGAACAAGTATATTGTGGTACTCGCTTGCCATTATTTACCCGGTGTACATACATTTTGGAACCACAATCTGCACAGTACATCAGACCTGTCAGTGGGTGGGCTTCTCCCCATCCATCTGGATATCGTTTCACATTGCTTCGAATTCGCTGAACATTATCAAAAGTTTCCTGATCTATGATTGCTTCCTGTGTATTTTCAAATACCGTCCAGTTATCCTCAGATACATAATGGCTTTTCTTATCCTTGAAATGCTTTCTGGTTTTGAAGTTCACTGTATGACCAAGATACTCCCTTTTCTTCAGAATACCTGCGACGGTAGAAGAGCCCCATCCATAAGGATCTTTTATTTCTTCTACTCTGCCTTTCCATAATCCAGCATCTTTCTTTGCCATATGAACAGCTGGTATCTCAACCTTATCCTCTTTCAGCGCCCTGGCAATCTGATATGGTCCGTATCCATCCATTGTCATGTGAAAGATTCTCCGTACAACTGCAGCTGCTTCTTCATCAACAATCCATATATTCGGATCATCCTTGTCTTTCAGATATCCATACGGTGTTGTGCTTGCCACATGCTTGCCGGATTTTCCTTTAGCCTTGAAAGTAGATTTTATCTTTTTACTGGTATCCCTTGCATACCATTCATTGAACACAGGTTATTGGGGAAAGGGAAAGCAAACAGGCAAAAATCCAGTATTCATGCGGGTTTGCGGCGAGATGGCTCTCAAAAGCTAACCTCACAAAAGACAGATTATTGCACAATCACATATCGTTTCTAAGGGAGAATGTTGATTCCGGTCACATTCTCCCTTTTTTCATACCAAGAAACGAGGTGATTATCTTGAACACGCAAATCATCGCCATCGCCAACCAAAAGGGAGGTGTGGGCAAAACCACAACCTGTGCCAACTTAGGGATTGGACTGGCGCAGGCCGGAAAGAAAGTGCTTCTCATTGACGGGGACCCGCAAGGGAGCCTGACCATCAGCCTGGGCAATCCCCAGCCGGATAAGCTGCCCTTTACCCTCTCTGACGCGATGGGCCGTATCCTGACCGATCAGCCGGTCCGCCCCGGCGAGGGGATTCTGCGCCACCCGGAGGGCGTGGACCTGATGCCGGCGGATATTCAGCTGTCCGGCATGGAGGTGTCGCTGGTAAACGCTATGAGCCGGGAAACGATTCTGCGGCAATATCTGGACAGTGTAAAGGGGCAGTATTCCCATATCCTCATAGACTGCCAGCCCTCCCTGGGTATGCTCACCGTCAACGCGCTGGCCGCCGCCAACCGGATCATAATCCCCGTCCAGGCGGAGTATCTGCCCGCCAAAGGGCTGGAACAGCTGCTCTCTACGGTAGCCAAAGTCAAGCGGCAGATCAACCCGAAACTGCAAATAGACGGTATCCTGCTGACGATGGTGGACAACCGCACCAACTTTGCCAAAGAGATTGCCGCCCTGCTGCGGGAAACCTACGGCAGCAAAATCAAGGTATTCGGCACAGAGATTCCCCATTCTGTCCGGGCAAAGGAAACCAGCGCGGAGGGCAGGAGCATTTTCGCCCATGACCCAGGCGGCAAAGTAGCCGAAGGCTACGCAAATCTGACCAAGGAGGTGTTGAAACTTGAAAAGCAGCGCGAAAAAAGTAGAGCTGGCATCGGTCGATGATCTGTTTACCACCGAGGAAAGCCGCGCCGACGCGGGGCGGGAAAAGGTGGTAGAAATCTCTTTGAGCGAGCTGCACCCGTTCAAGGGACACCCCTTCAAGGTCAAAGATGATGATGCCATGATGGAAACAGCGGACAGCATCCGGCAGTACGGCGTTCTGGTTCCGGCGATTGCCAGACCCGACCCCAGCGGCGGCTATGAGCTGGTAGCCGGACACAGGCGGCATCGGGCCAGCGAACTGGCAGAGAAAGAAACCATGCCGGTGATTGTCCGGGATTTGGACGATGACGCCGCCACGATTATCATGGTTGACAGCAACTTGCAAAGGGAAAGCCTGCTCCCCAGCGAGAGAGCCTTTGCCTACAAAATGAAATTGGAGGCTATGAAACATCAAGGGGAACGCATGGATTTAACTTCCGCCCAAGTTGGGCGGAAGTCTGCTGGTAAAGAATCGAGAGAAATTTTAGCAGAACAGGTTGGGCAAAGCCGCAATCAGATTTCGCGCTACATTCGCCTGACCGAGTTAATCCCCGAACTGCTGAATATGGTGGATGAAAAGAAAATTGCCCTGAACCCGGCCTATGAGCTGTCCTTTCTCAAAAAAGAAGAACAGACACAGCTTTTGGACGCTATGGACAGCGAACAGGCTACCCCCTCTCTTTCCCAGGCCCAGCGGCTCAAAAAATTCAGTCAGGAGGGGCATTTATCCATAGATGTAATGCGGGCGATTATGGGCGAGGAAAAGAAAAGCGATCTGGACAAGGTGACGTTTACCTCCGACACCCTGCGGAAGTATTTTCCCAAAAGCTACACCCCTGCCCGGATGCAGGAAACCATCATCAAACTGCTGGAACAGTGGCAGAAAAAGCGTCAGAGAGATCAGGAACGCTGAAAGGAGCGTCTATGAGAGATCACGTTGCCAGGGAGTTAAAGGGCCACAACATACTGGCTGTGGAGCGGTTTCAGGATAAGACCCGCTGGATGGTGGAGTTTTCCGTCCTGCGGCCCCGCACCGCCTACGGCGCACCCGGCGATGAAACGCGCCTGTTTCTGGACGAGGACGGCTACCAGGCCGTTCTCGCCAGCCAGAAGCGCCGGGACATCAAAATCAAACGGTATGCCCGCGTCATTGAGGGGCATATCCTGGACTTCAAGCCCAAAAAGAAACGCCACCCGTAAACCCGACAAATTGAGAGGAAGGAATGAATATGTGTACCGTTAAGGAAATCAGAGAAGCCATCCGGGAGGACTGCCGCTCCCAGCGAAACATGGAAACCATTGAGATTGACCGGATTTTTCAAACCCTGACGTTTCCGCAGTTAGAGAGTCTGTTTGACAAACCGCCCATGCCGCCGTTTTTTCACCGGTACAGGCAGAAGTCAGCCAGCAAATGAACGCCGCAATTCTTTTACGGGATTGTGGCTTTTTTCATGCCCTGGGAAACGAAAGGAGTGCAGAAAATGGCCGTTTTTCGCGTAGAACGCACACAGGGATACACCGTTATGAGCAACTATCATCTGCGGGACAAGAGCCTGAGCCTGAAAGCAAAGGGCCTGCTGTCCCAGATGCTCTCGCTGCCGGAGGATTGGGACTACACCCTTTCCGGTCTGGCCGTTATCAACCGGGAAAGCAAGGACGCCATCCGCTCCGCAGTCAATGAGCTGGAAAAGGCGGGGTACATCAAGCGCCGCCAGACCACCGACGCGGGCGGCAAGTTCAGCGCCAACGAGTATGTGATTTATGAGCGTCCGGTAACAGAGGAACCGCCCGCCCAACCGTTGCCCCCAAAACCGTTGTTGGAAAAACCGTTGTCGGGTTTTCCGACAACGGATAATCCGTCAACGGGAAAACCGTCAACGGAAAATCCAACGCAAATAAGTATAGAGAAATTAAATACCCAAAAATCAATTACTGACGGATCAATTACCGATTCCCTTCCTTTCCGGGGAACGGCGGCAAAGCCACCGGAACCGAAGCGAAGGGAAACGATGTCACTGACAGAGATGGAAAGTTATCGGGAGCTGATTTTGGAGAATATCGAGTATGACTGCCTCAAACAGCGGTTTGGGACCTATCGGGAGGACTTGGACGAGATCGTGGAGCTTCTGGTGGAAACCGTCTGCGCGAAGCGTAAGACCACCCGGATTGCCGGGGCGGACTTCCCCCATGAGGTGGTGCGTTCCCGCTTCCTGAAGCTGGACAGCTCCCACATCGAGTTTGTCATGGACTGCCTGCAAAAGAACACCACCGAGGTGCGGAACATGAAGCAATATCTCCTGACGGTGCTGTTCAACGCGCCCACCACCATGAGCAACCATTACACCTCACAGGTCAACCACGATATGTACGGCGGCTTTTGAAAGCAGGCCGTTTTTGTCTGCCCGGAACTGCCGGGAGAAAGGAATCTGTTATGAAACGACCGCTTGCGTATATCACCGCTCCCTGGAGCAAGAACCCCCATGAAAACGCGGCAAACGCCGCCAGCTACTGCCGCCAGGTGTATGACGCCGGATATTCCCCCGTCTGCCCTGTTTTGTTCCTGCCGCTGTTTTTGAAAGATGAAATCCCCCAGGAACACAAGGACGGAATCGACATCGCCAGAGATTACCTGCGCCGCTCCCATGTGCTGGTGGTCTGCGGACACTCGACCGATGAAACGGTCAAAAACGATATTGCCACCGCTGAACGCCTGCGGATCACCGCCACCACGCTGGACGGGATTCTGACGGTGAAAGGCCAGGGCCGGGAGAAAGGGGGCGCACACCATGCCTGAGCAAAAGACCATCGGCCAGCTGATGGAGGAAATGCGGCTTAAAGCCGGGGCGCGGGAGTATTCCGGCCATAGTTACATGGACTTAAACCGGTTCGCGGAGGACACCCGGCACATGATTATTTTTGATACCCTGACCGCTGATTCCCCTGTTGGCTGGAAAGGGGAACGCAGCCGCGCCTTTCTCACCGAGGAGGGATATAAAAAGTCCCTGGAACGCCAGGAACAGGGGCATATCAGGATTGTGAGCCATGCGAAGGTCCGAAACGGAAACCTGCGCTATGACCGGCAAGACCAGCTCCGATAGAGAAACCATGCAGAAAATCCATAGAGAGGAGGCGAAACATCCATGCAGGACGAAGTGGAAAGCAAAACCCTGACGCTCATTGTCAGCGGCACAAAGTTCACCGGCAGGCTGTTCAAAGCGGCGATTATGAAGTATCTGGCGCACCTGAAAGAGCAAAAGATGCAGAAACAGCGGGAAAAGGGCGCGGAGGTCAAGCCCCAGGGAAAGCAGACGGTGAAGCAGCTCATCGGGCAGAACCAGGGCGTGTCCAATCTTGAGATCACAGACCCCTCCATCAAGGCGTTTGAACGGGTTGCCCGGAAGTACGGCGTGGATTACGCGGTAAAGAAGGACCGCAGCTGCTCCCCGCCCAAGTACCTGGTCTTTTTCAAGGCCCGCGACGCGGACGCGCTGACCTCCGCGTTTACCGAGTACACCCAGAAGAAGGTCCGCAAGGCGTCCCGCCCGTCTGTGCTGGCGAAGCTGAACCAGTTCAAGGAGCTGGTGAAAAACGCGGTGGTGGACCGCACCAAGCGAAAGGAGCTGGAACGATGAAAAAGCCCCTGAACATCAAAAAGCTCGTTTTGCTGAACCTGCCCTATATCCTGATGGGGCTGTTTTCCACCAACTTCGGGGAGGCGTGGCGGATGGCCCAGGGCGCGGACGCATCGGAAAAGGCGCTGTCGCTAATCTCCGTCCTTCCGGCGGCGCTTGGAAGTTTCTGGCCCAGCTTTCACCCGCTGGACCTGCTGGTCGGGCTGTGCTGCGGCGCGGCGCTCCGGCTGGCTGTTTACCTGAAAGGCAAAAACGCCAAGAAGTACCGCCCGAATATCGAGTACGGTTCCGCGAGATGGGGAAATTCCCAGGACATCGCCCCTTATGTCGATCCGGTATTCCAGAACAATGTGATCCTTACCCAGACGGAACGCCTTACCATGAGCAGCCGCCCCAAGGACCCCAAGACCGCCCGCAACAAAAATGTGCTGGTCATCGGCGGTTCCGGCTCCGGCAAGACCCGCTTCTGGCTCAAGCCCAACCTGATGCAGCTCCATAGCTCGTATGTGGTTACTGATCCGAAAGGCACAATCCTGGTCGAATGTGGAAAGCTGCTCCAACGGGGCGCGCCGAAGCTGGATAAGGACGGAAAGCCCATGAAGGACAAGAACGGCAAAACCATCTATGAACCGTACCGGATCAAGGTGCTGAATACCATCAACTTCAAAAAATCCATGAAATACAATCCTTTCGCCTATATCCACAGCGAAAAGGACATCTTGAAGCTGGTGACAACCTTAATCGCCAACACCAAGGGCGAGGGGAAAGCCAGTGACGATTTCTGGGTCAAAGCGGAAACGCTGCTGTACTGCGCCCTGATTGGATATATCCACTACGAGGCCCCGGTGGAGGAGCAGAACTTCTCCACCCTGATTGAGTTTATTAACGCGATGGAGGTCCGGGAGGACGATGAGGAATACAAAAACCCTGTTGACCTGATGTTTGACGCGCTGGAATCCGAGAAGCCCAACCATTTTGCGGTGCGGCAGTACAAAAAATATAAGCTGGCGGCGGGCAAAACCGCGAAGTCGATTCTGATTTCCTGCGGCGCGCGGCTGGCGGTATTCGATATTGCCGAGCTGCGGGAGGTCACAGCCTATGATGAGCTGGAACTGGACACCCTGGGGGACCGGAAAACCGCCTTATTTCTCATTATGAGCGATACCGATGACAGCTTTAACTTCCTGATTTCCATGTGCTACACCCAGCTGTTTAACCTCCTGTGCGAGAAAGCGGACGATGTGTACGGCGGCAGGCTCCCGGTCCATGTGCGCTGCCTGATTGACGAGTGCGCCAACATCGGGCAGATTCCAAAGCTGGAAAAGCTGGTAGCCACCATCCGAAGCCGGGAGATTTCCGCCTGTCTGGTATTGCAGGCGCAGTCCCAGTTAAAGGCCATCTACAAGGACAACGCCGACACCATCATCGGAAATATGGACACTTCCATCTTTCTGGGCGGCAAAGAACCCACCACCTTAAAGGAGTTAGCCGCCGCCCTGGGAAAAGAAACCATTGACACCTACAACACCGGGGAGAGCCGGGGGCGGGAAACCTCCCACTCTCTCAACTATCAGAAATTGGGGAAAGAATTGATGAGCCAGGATGAGCTTGCGGTTATGGACGGGGGAAAATGTATCCTCCAGCTGCGGGGCGTCCGCCCGTTTTTGTCAGATAAATATGACATCACCAAGCACCCCAATTTTCAGTACACTGCCGACGCGGACGATAAGAACGCCTTTGACATTGAAGCGTTTTTGTCCACCCGGCTCAAACCAAAACCCAACGAGGTCTACGATGTGTTTGAAGTTGACGTAGACACCGAGGGCGAATAATCCCGTTCCGCAAGAAAGGAGTGATTTTATCTACCCGCCAGGGTCCCTGAAACCTGCCTCGGTTGAGGCCATTGGCGTACAAAGCGGACAGCTCAACAAAAAAATGAAGAAGGAGGATAGCCGGAATCGAGCCGCCCAAAACGCAGGGCGGTTTTGTTGTCCGGCTTTTGTATGCCTATGAACCAACACTAACCACAAAGCGATTCCGGCTAAATTAAAGTATGGAATTTTTCAACAGCGCAATCGAAGTTTTGCAGACCCTCGTGATCGCACTGGGAGCCGGCCTCGGTATCTGGGGCGTCATCAACCTGCTGGAAGGTTATGGCAATGACAACCCTGGGGCCAAGAGCCAGGGCATGAAACAGCTTATGGCGGGCGGCGGCGTTGCCCTGATCGGCATGGTGCTTGTACCCCTGCTCTCCGGTCTGTTCGGCTAATCCCCGCACCAGAAACAACCCATACCTTTGCCCCTCCCGCAAACGCGGGAGGGGCGGAAAGGAGGTAGCACTGTATGGATTTTCTGCTGGATGCAATCACCACCTGGCTGAAAGAAATGCTGGTGGGCGGCATAATGAGCAACCTTTCCAGTATGTTCGATTCGGTCAACAACCAGGTGGCGGACATATCGGGGCAGATCGGGCAGACGCCCCAGGGCTGGAACGCGGGTATTTTCAGCATGGTACAAAGCCTTTCGGAAACGGTCATTCTCCCCATAGCAGGCGTGATCCTGGCCTTTGTAATGACGCTGGAGCTGATTCAGATCATCACCGACAAGAACAACTTTCACGATATTGAAACCGCTGTGTTTTTCAAGTGGATTTTCAAGACCGCCTGTGCCATCCTCATTGTCACCAACACCTGGAATATCGTGATGGGCGTGTTTGATGTGGCCCAGGGCATCGTGGCCCAGGCTTCCGGCGTGATCGGCGCGGACGCTTCCATCGACATTTCCTCCGCGATGGCGGATTTGGAGCCAAGGCTCATGGAGATGGATTTGGGGCCGCTGTTCGGGCTGTGGTTCCAGTCCCTGTTTATCGGCCTTACCATGTGGGCGCTGACCATCTGTATTTTTATCGTCATTTATGGCCGTATGCTGGAAATATATCTCGTCACCTCGGTCGCGCCGGTCCCGATGGCCGCTATGATGGGCAGGGAATGGGGCGGCATGGGGCAGAATTACCTGCGCTCCCTGATGGCGTTAGGCTTTCAGGCGTTCCTTATCATGGTATGCGTGGCAATCTACGCGGTCCTGGTGCAGAACATCGCCACCGACGAGGATACGATTGCCGCCATCTGGTCCTGTGTGGGATATACGGTCCTGCTCTGCCTGACCCTCTTTAAGAGCGGCAGCATGGCCAAGGCAATCTTCCAGGCCCACTAACGAAAGGAGTGTGCAAAAATGGCTTATGTACCAGTACCCAAAGACTTAACGAAGGTCAAGACAAAGGTGGCCTTCAACCTCACCAAGCGGCAGTTAGTCTGCTTTGGCAGCGGGGCGCTGATTGGCGTGCCGCTTTTCTTTCTGCTTCGGGGGCCAGCCGGGAACAGCGCCGCCGCCCTGTGCATGATGCTTGTCATGCTGCCCTTTTTCCTGCTGGCGATGTACGAGAAGAACGGCCAGCCGCTGGAAAAGATCATCGGCAACATGATCCGGGTATCCTTTCTCCGGCCCCGGCAGCGCCCCTACCAGACCAACAACTTCTATGCCGTATTGGAGCGGCAGGACAAACTCGACAAGGAGGTGTATGACATTGTTTACGGCAAAGAAAAACCGGACAAACGGCAGAGCGCCGGAGGGCGAAGGGCCAATGCCGGTGAAAAAGAAGCTCTCCCGCGCGGATAGAAAGCAGATCGAAGCCGCCATTTCCCGCGCCAGCCGCACTGACCAGAAGGGGATTTCCGCGCAGGACAGCATCCCCTATGAACGGATGTGGCCGGACGGCATCTGCCGCGTGACCGGCTGCTACTATACCAAGACCATTCAGTTTCAGGACATCAATTACCAGCTGTCCCAAAACGAGGATAAGACCGCCATCTTCGAGGGCTGGTGCGATTTCCTCAACTACTTTGACAGCTCCATCCGGTTCCAGCTGTCCTTCCTCAACCTGGCCGCGTCCCAGGAAACCTTTGCCCGGTCCATCACCATCCCGCCCCAGGGGGATGATTTTGACAACATCCGCGGCGAGTACACCCAGATGCTGCAAAACCAGCTGGCAAAGGGGAACAACGGCCTGATTAAGACAAAATACCTGACCTTCGGCATTGACGCGGACAGCATCCGGGCGGCAAAGCCCCGGTTGGAACGGATTGAAACCGACCTGCTCAACAACTTCAAGCGGCTGGGCGTAGTGGCGGAGCCGCTGGACGGGCGGGCGCGGCTGTCCCAGCTGCATGGCGTATTCCACATGGACGAACAGGTTCCCTTTTCCTTTTCGTGGGACTGGCTGGCCCCCTCCGGCCTTTCCACAAAAGACTTCATCGCCCCCACTTCCTTTGAGTTCCGCACCGGCAGGCAGTTCCGCATGGGGAAAAAGTACGGCGCGGTCAGCTTTGTGCAGATTCTCGCGCCGGAATTGAACGACCGGATGCTGGCGGACTTTCTGGATATGGAAAGCTCCCTGATCGTCAGCCTCCATGTGCAGTCCTTAGACCAGGTAAAGGCCATCAAGACGGTCAAGCGCAAAATCACCGACCTGGACCGGGCCAAGATCGAGGAACAGAAAAAGGCGGTCCGGTCAGGGTACGATATGGACATCATTCCCAGCGACCTGGCTACCTACGGGAACGAGGCCAAAAAGCTGCTGCAGGATTTACAGAGCCGCAACGAGCGAATGTTCCTTGTGACCTTTCTGGTGCTGAATACGGCGGACACCGCCAGACAGCTGGGCAACAATGTTTTTCAGGCGTCCAGCATCGCGCAGAAGTACAACTGCCAGCTGGCAAGGCTGGACTTCCAGCAGGAGGAGGGGCTGATGAGCTGTTTGCCACTGGGACAAAACCAGGTGGAAATCCAGCGGGGGCTGACCACTTCCAGCACCGCCATCTTTATCCCCTTTACCACCCAGGAGCTTTTCCAGAACGGGAAAGAGGCGCTGTACTACGGCATCAACGCCCTGTCCAACAACCTTATCATGGTGGACCGCAAGAAGCTGAAAAACCCGAACGGCCTGATTTTAGGCACTCCCGGCTCCGGCAAGTCCTTTTCCGCCAAGCGGGAAATCGCCAACTGTTTTCTGCTCACCACCGATGACATCATCGTGTGCGACCCGGAATCGGAGTACGCGCCCCTTGTGGAGCGGCTGCATGGGCAGGTTATCAAGATTTCGCCCACCTCCGGGGACTACATTAACCCGATGGACTTAAACCTGGACTACTCGGACGATGAAAGCCCGCTGTCTTTGAAATCCGATTTCATTTTGTCGCTGTGCGAGCTGATCGTGGGCGGCAAGGAGGGCTTGCAGCCGGTCCAGAAAACCATCATCGACCGCTGTGTGCGGCTGGTCTACCATGATTACCTGAACGACCCCAGGCCGGAAAATATGCCGGTATTGGAGGATTTATACAACCTTCTGCTGACCCAGGAGGAAAAAGAAGCGCAGTACATCGCTACGGCGCTGGAAATCTATGTTTCCGGCTCCCTGAATGTGTTCAACCACCGGACCAATGTAAACATCGACAACCGCATTGTCTGCTATGACATCAAGGAGTTAGGCAAGCAGCTGAAAAAAATCGGTATGCTGGTGGTGCAGGACGTGCGCTTTGTTTCTTGTTAATCTCCATAGAAATATGGAACAAAGCAAGACAGATTTCTAATGAAATCTGAACTCTATATTCGATTTGACAGGGGAAGTTCCTGTCTGACCCGGTGTGACGGATTACAAAAATTCTAATCTCCGACGTGCATTTCATTGTGACAGGTGAATTGTACGAAGCTCGGTAAAAAGCGGGGAAGAAGCTTGAGACAGTTTGGATAACCGCAAGAAGCTATAAATTAGTCATGTCCAGTATATTTTGTTGCAATCGACAAATGTCCTGAGTGTAAGGCTCGTAAACGATGGGATGATAATACAGCCATCCTCCCCATGTGGGGTGCTGTCGCCGTTGAAATATGTCTTGGTGGAAAACGGCAGAAAACCGGAATGGTCAAATGTCACTGGCAATCAATCACACAAGCCAGTGATGGCAGCCGGGTCAGAGGGACGGGCTAAAACTAAATGTAAAGCTAGAATATAGGGAACAAAGGAACCGTGGACGGCGCTCCGGTATATGCCGGTGCAAGTAAGGTGTCACCCTTGCCGCACAGGTAGGAAATGACCTGTTAATCCACGGGGCATCAGCCCGTAGTAGTGATGAAGCTCCTGTAATGGGAGTGGAGCGAAGGGGCATAGTCAGTATGGATTCGCATGTGAACAGAAAGTCGAGGAAGCCGTAGGCAAACCTGACTAAAACCAGAAACACAACCTCGGAAGGAGGTGGTGCGTATGGCACAACAATTCGACTGCCCAAAAACTGAAACTGAATTACGCACTTTGTTAGACGAATTGTATCAACAAAGCAGGAAAGCCAGACAGGGAGGGAAATACCCTGCCTTCAAAGGCTTACTGGAAATTATGTCAGCAGAAACAACGATTGTGACTGCAATTCACAATATCAAGAGCAATCATGGGAGTGATACTCCCGGTGTCGATAACAAGACCATGCGACGGGAATATCTGCAAAAACCCTACCGATGGGTTATTAACGACATCCAGAGAGCTTTTGAAAAATTTGAAGCACAGAAAATACGCAGGAAATATATTGACAAACCGGGGAAAAAGGAAAAGCGTCCGTTAGGTATTCCTACAATACGGGACCGCATTGTACAGGAATGTATGCGTATCGTGTTGGAACCCATTGTAGAAGCGCTATTCTTTGAACATTCTTATGGTTTCCGCCCAATGAGGGATACGGCAATGGCGTTGGAAAGACTGAATTTCATCACTTTCCACACAGGTTATTACTGGTTTGTGGAAGGAGACATTAGCAAATGTTTCGACCATATCGACCACGCTATACTTCTCCGCAGACTATATCATTTGGGAATTAAAGACCGGCGTGTGCTTCAAATCATCAAACAAATGCTGAAAGCAGGCGTTCTTGATGAATGTGAAGTAAATGAAGAAGGCACTATGCAGGGCGGGATTATCAGCCCTCTGCTTGCAAATGTCTATCTCGACATTATGGATGAATGGGTAACAAAACAGTGGGAACTGAAAAACACCACCCACAAATACAATCAGGATTCCGCAAAAAGAAGGGCATTGAAAAAGACCAGACTGGTGCCGGGATTCCTAGTGAGGTATGCCGACGATTTTGTAATTATTACAGATAGCCGGGAACATGCTGAATTTTGGAAATCATCGTTAAAGGAATTTCTGGAAACAGAGATGAAGCTGACATTATCCAAAGAGAAAACACTGATTACGGATGTAAGAAAGAAACACGCCACATTTCTCGGATACGAGTTTAAGGTAGTAAAGGGGAAAGGCGAACATGGTTATGTTACCAGAACACAGCCGGACAGAGAAAGACTGAAACGCAAAGTCGATGTGATAGCGGATAATATTAAGAAAATCCCACGGGATACAAGCCGTGAAAAGCTGATTGATGAAATCAATCGGATTAACAGCCAGATACGGGGGGTTATCCAGTATTATCAATGCTGCACATGGGTCAGCGTGAGCATGGACAAATATGGCAGAAAGATACAACTTGCAGCGAGCCGCCGGCTCAAACAGTATAAAGGGAAATGGATTCGAGCCCAAGATACGCAGAACCTTCCCCGAATACACCAGAATTACAGGCAAAAGATACCTTCTGTCAAATACCGTGACATCTATGTTGGAGTTACATCGCTCACGTTCTGTAACTGGCAGGAAACGAGAGGGAAAAATCCAAAAGAAACGCCCTATACTGCCGAAGGACGGGAAATCAATTTCAGGCGCACTAAGAAGAAGCGCATACAAGCCAGATTGGATGATGTGTATTCAGAAAATGCGTCAATCGCTGTCCTAAAGGGTAAATGGGGCTATCTGAACAATTTCGAGTTTGTTATGAATAAGGCATACGCTCTGAACCGTGACCGGCTCAAATGCAGGGTTTGCGGAAAATGGCTGATAGACCATGCTCCATACACTCACAGAATTAACCCATATCTTCCGCTGGATAAAGTAAACCGTGTCAACAACCTTATATCAGTACACAAGAAATGCTATATGGCAATCAACACGCCGGGCATGGACATCAGTGATTATGAAAAACAAGTGCAAAAGAAGATTTTAAGTTATAGGGAAAAACTGGTAGTTTCACATACACGCAACAACTAATCCGTATTGATGGAGCGCCGTGTGCGACGAAAGCCGCACGCACGGTGCGACGTGGGGGAAAATCCGTCCTGACTACCATATCGGGAGATATGGCAAAAGCGGCGGATTACCTATCACAATCAGGTGTGGAACCGCGTCACCATCAACCGCGCCGCCCACAAGTCCACCCGTTACTACATTGACGAGATGCACCTGCTGCTCAAAGAGGACCAGACCGCCGCCTATACCATTGAAATCTGGAAACGGTTTCGGAAGTGGGGCGGGATTCCCACCGGCATCACCCAGAACATCAAGGACCTGCTTGCCAGCCGGGAGATCGAGAACATCTTTGAGAACTCGGACTTTGTATATATGCTCAACCAGGCAAGCGGGGACCGGCAGATTCTGGCAAGGCAGCTGGGCATCTCCCCGCACCAGCTGTCCTATGTAACCCACTCCGGCGAGGGCGAAGGGCTGCTGTTCTACGGCAACATCATCCTGCCCTTTATCGACCGGTTCCCCAAGGACACAGAGCTGTACCGCATCATGACCACAAAATTACAGGAATTAAAGGAGGGAAAGCAATCATGACTGCACAGAAAATCAAATACAATCCCCGGCTGTTTTTGCAGCGGGCGATGGACATTCAGCGCCGCCAGCTGCTTCTGGCGATGGCAGACGCGGTAAGCGAGTGCCGTACTGCGGAGAGCATGGCGGCAGAACTGAACGGGGACGGGGAAACCGGTCTGCTCCGCCTTGCGGAAATCTGGTGCTGCCTCTCCCCCGGCACCGGCGGCAGGATTATGGAGGGCAGGGGCGCGGAGCTTCTGGCCGATGTGCTGGCACAGGTCTATGCCTGCCTGATCCTCCGTCCTTTACACACCCCGGCTGGCATGGCCCTCTATATGGAACTGCTCTATATGATGGAGGCGCTGATGCTGGGGGAATGGTTTGATTAAGGAGCCGCGCCTGCGCTTTACGAGGGAGGAACAGACCGACCCGGCGCTGGAAAAGCCGATCCGCCGCGCACAGAAAGCAGCTGTCCGGGCAGACAAGGCGCAGGCCAGGATACCCAAAAAGAAGGTACGGCAGACCGTTATTGACCCCGATACCGGAAAGAAAACAACGAAACTGACCTTTGAGGAACAGGCAAAGCCACCCTCCAAGCTGTCCCATGCGGTACGGGGCGCTCCGGCCAATGCGCTGCTTGCCGGGGCGCATAAGGAAATCCGCAAGTCCGAACAGGACAATGTGGGCGTGGAAGGGGCGCACAAGACCGAGCAGGCTGTTGAAGTCAGTGCGCGGCTGGTGCGGGAGGGCTACCGCAGCCATAAACTGAAACCCTACCGCGAAGCGGCAAAGGCGGAGCAAAAGCTGGAAAAAGCAAACATCAACGCCCTGTACCAAAAGTCCCTGGCGGAGAACCCCCAGCTTGCCAGCAACCCCCTTTCCCGCTGGCAGCAAAAGCAGGCCATCAAAAAGGAATATGCCGCCGCCAAACGCGCCAGTCAAACGGCTGGGCATACGGCGCAGGCCGCAGGCCATACTGCCAAGACCGCGCACAAGACCGGCAAGGCGGCAAAGTCTGTCAAAGAAAAAGCGGAACAGGCGGGCCGCTTTGTCATGCGGCACAAGAAGGGATTCCTGATTGCGCTGGCGCTGTTTCTGCTGGTCTGCCTGCTAATGAATACCCTGTCCTCCTGCTCCATGCTGGCCCAGAGCATCGGCTCGGCGGTGTCCGGCTCCACCTATCCCTCCAAAGACGAGGATATGCTGGGGACGGAAGCGGACTATGCCGCAAAGGAGGCGGAACTGCAAGCCGAACTGGACAACATGGAGAGCCTGCACCCAGGCTATGACGAGTACCGGTACGATCTGGACCCTATCGGCCACAATCCCCATGAGCTGGCGGCTTATTTAAGCGCCCTGCTCCATGAATACACGCCCCAGAGCGCGGCGGCACAGTTACAGCGGGTCTTTGACCTCCAATATGTCCTGACGCTGACCGAGGAGGTGGAAATCCGCTACCGCACCGAAACCAGCACCGACCCGGAAACCGGGGAAACGACCAGCGAGGAAGTCCCTTATGAATACTACATCCTCCATGTGGAGCTTGTGAACACCCAGATTGCCGCCCTTGCGCCGGAGCTTCTCACCCCGGATGAATATGAGATGTACCAGGTCTATATCGCCACCAGGGGCAACAAGCCGCTGCTGTTTGGCGGCGGTTCCCCGGATATGGGAAATTCCGAGGATTTGAGCGGCGTGGAGTTTATAAACGGGACCCGTCCCGGCAATCCGGGACTGGTGGATCTGGCGAAGCGTCAGGTGGGAAACGTGGGCGGCTATCCGTATTGGAGCTGGTACGGCTTTAACAGCCGGGTGGAATGGTGCGCCTGCTTCGTGAGCTGGTGCTATAACCAGGCCGGGAAAAGCGAACCGCGCTTTGCTGGCTGTCAGTCCCAGGGCGTACCCTGGTTCCAGTCGCATGGACAATGGGGCGGGCGCGGATATGCCAACATCGCCCCCGGCGACGCCATTTTCTTTGACTGGGATTTGGACGGTTCCGCCGACCATGTCGGCATTGTGATCGGCACAGACGGGAGCCGGGTCTATACGGTGGAGGGCAATTCCGGCGACGCCTGCAAAATCAAAAGCTATGACCTGAATTACCAGTGCATCAAGGGCTACGGCCTGATGAACTGGAACTAAACCATGTGGGAAGGAGTGTTACAGATGGCAACGAACAAAATCGACCGGATTGACCGGGAGATCGCAAAGACCCGCGAAAAGCTGGCGGAATACCAGAACAAGCTGCGGGAATTGGAGGCGCAGAAAACCGAGGCGGAGAACCTGCAAATCGTCCAGCTGGTGCGGGCGGTCCGCATGACCCCGCAGGAACTGAACGCGCTGCTGTCCGGCGGCGGGATTCCCGGCGTGGGAACGCCTGCACCCGATATCCAGGAAAAGGAGGAAAATCACGATGAAATCTAAACAGTTATTGCGGACACTGGCCGCATTTTGCACCGCCCTGGTCCTCATGGGCGGTTTTTCTGTCCCTGCCTATGCGGGCGGCGGCGAGGAACCGGCTGATGGAACCAACGATTCCAACGTACAGGTGGAGCAGCCGGAGGAAACGCCTCCCCTCACCCCGGATGGCAACGCCACCCTGGTGGACGATTACGGCGGAAACAAGCAGCTGATTACCGTTACCACCAAAAACGGCAACTACTTTTACATCCTGGTGGACCGGGATGACGAGGGAGAAAACACCGTCCATTTTCTCAACCAGGTGGACGAAGCCGACCTGATGGCGCTGATGGAGGACGGGGACAGCGAGGAACCTCCCGCCGTTTGCGGCTGCACCGAGAAATGTCAGGCAGGCGCGATCAACCGGAACTGCCCGGTCTGCGCCTTTACCATGACAAGCTGCACCGGCAAGGCGGCGGAACCGGAGGAGCCGCCTGCAGCGGAGCCGGAACCGGAGAAAAAGTCCGGCATGAATCCGGCTGTCCTGCTTTTGGTTGTGGCTCTGTTAGGCGGCGGGGGCGCGCTCTACTACTTCAAGTTTATGAAGAACAAGCCGAAAACCAAAGGCCCGGACAATCTGGACGATTATGACTACGGCGATGAGGAAGATGAGCTGTGGGAATCCGAGGAGGGCGCGGTGGAGGAACCGGAGGAAAGTGAGGAAGAACCGGAATGACCCGCTTCACTGACAGCCCCTTTGAGCGCATGATGACACAGAAACCGGAGGGCAGGAAGAAAACTTCCCGCCCTCCTTCTTTACCCAAAAGCCACCCCTGCTATGGCTGCGGCAACTACGGGAGGCCCTGTGTGGGATTCTGCCACCGGGAACTGGAAAAGCAGCTGAAAGAAAGGAGAGATCGGAAATGAAGTATCTTATTTTATTTATCAAAATCGTTGCTGTTTTTGACCTGTGCTGTCTGGCGGTGTATCTGGGCGGCGATATTGTTTCTGCCCTGATACGCAAACTTCGGAAAAAGCCTGCACAGAGCGATGACCTCTATGACTTTTCTATGGATGGCGACACAACCGCCCCGCTGTCCATAGATTCCATCCGCCAGCTGTACTCCGGTGATGTGGAAACTTTTGTAGGGGAAAGGCTTCTGCCGGAGGCCGCAAAGACGATGGAGGCTTTAACGGAACGGGAACAGACAGCGGCCCGCCTGCTTTTATGCGCCCTGATCGGCTATCTGAAAGAAGAAGCCTGCATGGACGAGCAGAGTTTTCCGATGGTGATGGAACTGCTGAAATATATGGAGGGGGAAAAAGAGGAAGGCTGCCAGGACCCGGTAGACTGGCTGCTGGAGGACGCCAACAGCCGCGCGCACCGGCATGAGTCCTATTACAGCGATTATCAACGCTACCAGCTGATGCAGGTGGATAAAAAACGTGTCATTCTGGCCTGCCGTATCCTCATCAATGATCTGGTAGGAAAACTGTACCGATATGATTACCGGTTCGGCTATGACCTGATGCTGACAGAGGACAACAGCATTGAGGAAAAGCTGCGTACATCTATGCGGGAAGAATGGGAGGATGAAGATTATGCGCCTTGTGATTGCTGAAAAACCGTCGGTGGCCCAAAGCCTGTCCGCTGTGATCGGGGCCAATGCCCGCAAGGACGGGTATCTGGAAGGAAACGGCTGGCGGGTCAGCTGGTGCGTGGGGCATCTGGCGGGGCTTGCCGATGCGGACAGCTATGACCCTAAATACGCCAAGTGGCGCTATGACGATCTGCCGATCCTGCCCTCGGACTGGAAAATGAGCGTGGGGCGGGACAAGAAGAAACAGTTTGATATTCTCAAAAAGCTGCTGTGCGCCCCGGATGTGACCGAGGTGGTAAATGCCTGTGACGCGGGACGGGAGGGCGAACTGATTTTCCGCAACGTCTATGAGCTGGCGGGCTGCAAAAAGCCCATGAAACGGCTCTGGATTTCCAGCATGGAGGATTCGGCAATCCGGGAGGGCTTTGAAAACCTCCGCCCCGGCGCGGACTATGACGGTCTGCATCAGGCGGCGCTCTGCCGCGCCAAAGCCGACTGGCTGGTGGGCATCAACGCCACCCGGCTGTTTTCGGTGCTGTACCGCCGGACCCTCAACATCGGGCGGGTTATGTCCCCTACACTGGCCCTTATCGTCCAGCGGGAAGCAGAGATTGAATCCTTCCAGCCGGAGCCGTTCTTTACGGTGGCGCTGGAACTGCCCGGATTTACCGCTGTGGGGGCGCGGATGAAAGACAAAACCGCCGCGAAAGAGCTGCAAACCGCCTGCCGGGGCGGTTCTGCGGTGGTGAAACAGGCGCAGCGGAAAGAGAAGTCCGAAAAGCCGCCCGCCCTTTATGACCTGACCACCTTACAGCGGGACGCCAACCGCCTGCTGGGGTTTACCGCCCAGCAAACGCTGGACTATCTGCAAAACCTCTATGAGAAAAAGCTGTGTACTTATCCCCGGACGGACAGCCGGTATCTGACCTCGGATATGGCGGAGGGCCTGCCAGTGCTGGTCAACCTCACCGCCAATGCCATGCCGTTCCGAAAGGGGATCGGCATTACCTGCAACCCGGAGGCGGTCATCAACGATAAGAAAGTGACCGACCACCATGCGGTGATCCCCACCCGCAATCTTCGGGATGCGGATTTGTCCGCCCTCCCTGTGGGGGAAAAAGCGGTGCTGGAGCTGGTGGCCGCAAGGCTGCTGTGCGCGGTGGCGGAACCCCATCTCTACGAGGAAACCGCCGCCACGCTGGTCTGCGCCGGTCAGGAGTTTGCCGCAAAAGGGAAAACCATTCAGCGCCCCGGCTGGCGCAGGCTGGATGCCGCTTATCACGCCGGTCTGAAAAATGCCCCGGAGCCGGAGGAAAGACCAGAGGAAAAGACGCTGCCGGAACTCTCCCAGGGACAGTCTTTGCCTGTTTCCAATGCCTCCGTCAAGGAGGGGAAAACCAGCCCGCCAAAACATTTCACCGAAGATACTCTGCTGTCGGCTATGGAGAACGCCGGTAAAGAAGATATGCCGGATACTGCCGAGCGCAAGGGATTGGGTACGCCCGCCACCCGCGCCGGGATTCTGGAAAAGCTGGCCTCCACCGGGTTTCTGGAACGGAAAAAAAGCAAAAAAACGGTTCAGCTGATGCCCTCCCGCGATGCGCGTTCCCTCATTACCGTTCTGCCGGAGCAGCTGCAATCCCCGCTGCTCACCGCCGAGTGGGAGTACCGGCTGGGCGAGATTGAGCGCGGCGAGCTTTCCCCGGAGGAGTTTCTGTCCGGGATTTACGCCATGCTGCGGGAGCTGGCAGCAACCTATCAGGTGGTTAAGGGGACCGAGTACCTGTTCTCCCCGCCCCGCGAAGCAGTAGGCAGATGCCCCCGGTGCGGCGGTGAGGTTACGGAATCGCAAAAGGGATTTTTCTGCCAAAGTGAAACTTGCAGATTTGCCATCTGGAAAGACAGCAAGTGGTGGAGCGCCAAGAAGAAACAGCCCACCAAGGCCGTTGTCGCGGCCCTCTTAAAAGACGGGCGGGCAAGGCTCACCGGCTGCTACTCGGAAAAAACCGGAAAAACCTATGACGCGGATGTGCTTTTGGAGGATACCGGCGAGTATGTAAACTTCAAGCTGGACTTTGGCGGCAAAGAGAAAAGCAACGGAGGAAAGAAAAATTGAATAAAGAGCAGCTTACGCTTGGTTCCTTATTCGACGGCATAGGAGGTTTTCCCTATGCCGCCTCTTTTTATGGAATCAGACCTTTGTGGGCCAGCGAAATCATACCGGAATGTATTTCTGTGACACAGAAGCACTTTCCTGAAATGGAACACGTTGGCGACATTACGAAACTTTATGGCGGCACACTGCCGCCTGTGGACATCATCACCTTCGGCTCCCCCTGCCAGGACCTGAGCGTGGCATCAGGCAAGCGGCTCGGCCTTGCCGGGGAGCGGAGCGGCCTCTTTCTGGAGGCTGTCAGGATTATCAGAGAAATGCAGGAGGCAACCAATGGAGAATACCCGAAATTCGCGCTCTGGGAAAATGTCCCCGGAGCCTTGTCAAGTTCTTCCCGGCGTGACTTTAAGGCTGTGCTGGAAGCGTTCACAGAGGCCGAAGTTCCAATACCTGGTTCTGGACGGTGGGCAAACGCCGGAATGGTACGAGGCCGAGGAGCTGACCTCGCTTGGTGCGTGTACGACGCCCAATATTTCGGAACGGCACAGCGGCGCAGGCGTATCTTTCTTATCGCAGATTTTAGAGGCCAACGCAGCGGAGAAATACTTTTTGTCCCCAAAAGCCTGTCAGGGTATTTTGCGGCGGGCGGAACGCCGCGGCAAGGACCTGCCGCCTATGCTCAAAGCGGCGCTGGAACAGCAGGCGCGGGGGATGTGATCCCCGCCATCTCCATGCGTATCCGCTGTGGCTGTGAGGGCGGCGGCAAGGGGCCGCTGCTCCAGATAGAAAAAAGCGGCACTCTGGCAACCGGAAATGACCAGTATCTCTTTGCGCCGAAGGACGCGGTAGAGATACTCAACGACCAGGGCGGCGATTCCCTCTGCGTGGAGAAAGGCGGCGTATCTCCTACCCTCCGCAGCCAGACCCACGGAAATCTGCCAATCACCGCATACGCCATCCAAGGCTCCATGATTGGCAGGGCGGACGGGAACGGACCGCAGGGTGACGGAATCAACGAGAATGTGTCCTTTACCCTCAACACCATCGACCGCCACGCTGTCTGCATGGCGACCGGTCAGACCAACGCTGAAATCATGACAGAGAAGTCCCCCACACTGGTGGCAGGGCATGAGCAGCCCATCGTGACCCACCCGCAGATTGCCGGGACGCTCTGTGCCTCCGGCGCGGGGCTTTCCCGCCCTGCCGGACAGGGGAACGAGCTGGACTTCTGCGTGATGAGCGCAGGCTTCAAGCACAAGGCCGGCAGCCAGTCCGGGAGCATCGGTTTCCAGGAAGAAACTGCTCCCACCCTTCTGGCGGGCCAGCAAAGCGCCGTAATGAAAGCCTGTTTGATTGGCGGCGCAGCTGTGATGGAGGCCCAGACCGCCGCCGTTGACTGCCGCAACCTCCGGGAAACCGATGAGGTCAGCGGCACGCTGCTGGCAAAAGCGGCCTCCGGCGGCTACTCGCTGAATTACCAGAATCCCGTCCGCACCGGGCTTTGCGTGAGAAGGCTCACCCCCACCGAGGCGGAGCGTTTGCAGGGCTACCCGGACGGGTGGACGGAGGCCGGCGCAGATGGCAGCCCCATCAGTGACACAAAGCGTTACCAGATGTTAGGCAATTCTATCGCTGTCCCCTGTGTTGCGTATATTATGCAGGGCATTACAGACGCCGTTAATCAGGCGTGTGAAAAAGGAGGGAAAAAGCTATGAGCCATCAAAAATTATTGTTAGTGGAACAGGAAACCATCCTCCTCTACAACCAGGCGGAGCCTGCCGCCCAGGTCTATACCCATGACCCAAAGCTGATGAAAAAACTGAACCGCCTTGCCGGTAAACACCCGGAGCAGATCATCAAAAAGGACGCCCACAACTTCATTGTCCCCAAACGCTGCGTATCGGTCCGGGAGCCGTACAGCGAAAAGCGGCGCAAAGCCGCCAGTGAACGGGCCAGGGCCGCAGGCTATAAGCCGCCGTTGAAATCCTCCTCCGGTCAATAAGCATGGGCGGGAATGTCTTTGAAACGGTAAAGCAGTCCATCACCACCAGAGAAGCGGCGGAACACTATGGAATCGAGGTAAAGCGGAACGGCATGGCCTGCTGTCCCTTTCACGATGACAGGACGCCCAGCATGAAATTAGACCGCCGCTTTCACTGTTTCGGCTGCGGGGCGGACGGTGATGTGATCGACTTTGCCGCCAGACTGTATAACCTCTCCCCCAAAGAGGCTGCGGAAAAACTGGCCCAGGATTTTGGACTGCTCTATGACAGCCAGGCGCCCCCGAAGAAAACCTATGTCCGTCAAAAATCAGAAGCGCAGAAGTTCCGGGAATCCAAGCAGCGGTGTTTCCGCGCGCTGGCAGACTACGCCCATCTGCTGCGGGGCTGGGAAACCGGCCTTGCGCCCCTGACCCCGGAGGATGAACCGCACCCCCTTTTTGTGGAGGCGCTGCACCAAAAGGACTATGTGGAGTATCTTCTGGACTTTCTGATGGAGGATGGCATCGAGGAACAAAAAACATGGATTGCAGAACACCTAACAAAAATCATGGATTTGGAAAGGAGAAACAAGGAAATGGCAGAGAAACCCACCAACCGGGAGCGATTGCGGGAAATCACCGAGGGCATTGAGCAGAACATCAAGGAACTGTTTGAGAGCGAAAAGTATATGCGCTATCTGTCGGTGATGTCCCGGTTCCACCGCTACTCGGTCAATAATACCATGCTGATCTATATGCAGAAGCCGGACGCGACCCTTGTGGCTGGCTATAACAAGTGGAAGAACCAGTTTGAGCGCCATGTGAAGAAGGGCGAGCGCGGCATCACCATCATCGCGCCCACCCCCTATAAGAAGAAAATCGAGGAACAGAAGCTGGACCCGGACACCCATGCACCGGTGCTGGACGCAAACGGCAGGGTGGTCATGGAGGAAAAAGAGGTGGAAATCCCGCTGTTCCGTCCGGTCAAGGTCTTTGATGTGAGCCAGACGGACGGAAAGCCCCTGCCCTCCCTGGCGGCGGACCTGTTCGGGAATGTCCGGCACTTTGAGGCGTTTATGGAGGCGCTGAAACGCTCCGCCCCGGTTCCCCTTGCGTTTGAGGAAATGGACGCGGATACGGACGGATATTTTTCTTCCAGCCAGCAGCGCATTGCCATCCGCCAGGGCATGAGCGAGGTGCAGACCGTTTCCGCCGCTGTCCATGAGATCGCCCACAGCAAGCTGCACAACTTTGATGTGCCGGACAACCCGGACGCGCCCTTGTATCAGGAAGTGGAGCTGTTTGGACAGCCAGCCCTGTTCTCCAATGAGCGGATTGCCGCAGACGATCTGCCGGACGGACTGTTTTGTTATGACCTGCGCGGTTCCGATGATGACCCCGGCGCGCCGGTTGCCGTAGAGGAACAGGTTATCGTCAACCACGCCGGTTCCATCATAACCGCAAAGCCGCTGGAACTGCCGGAGCAAGGGTATCTCCCCCTGACCGATGAATCCGGCCTGGACTTTAACGGCGGCGAAAAGACCGCCCAGCGGTTTTTGCAGGACCATAAAAAGGACCGGCGCACCGAGGAGGTGGAGGCCGAGAGCATCTCTTACGCGGTCTGCCAATATTTTGGGATTCAGACCGGCGCAAACAGCTTTGGGTACATTGCGAACTGGAGCCAGGGCAAGGAGCTGAAGGAACTGCGGGCCAGCCTGGAAACCATCAACAAGACCGCCGGTACTCTGATTGCCGATATTGACCGCCATTTTCAGGAGGTCTGCAAGGAGCGCGGCATTGATCTGGAATCCGGGCCGGAGCAGGACGCCGGAAAAGAAACCATGCAGACGGAAAGCCCGCAGGCCGATACGGAGAATCAAGAGGTTTCCCCTGAACCGGAACCCTCCTGGAAAATCCCCGCCGAACTGCCAGAGCAGGCCCCCTCCATGTTCCGCTATTACATTACCCAGGAATCGCTGGATGTGGGAACCTATCCTTTGATGGACGGGAAAACCATCACTGAACTTGCCGCGCCGGTAAAGGTGGAACAGGATTCCATCACCGCCTTTGGCTGTATCGACTACCCCCAGCCGCTGACCGCCGAACAGGAACGGGAATACGCCCTTTTGCCCGCCAGCCAAAACCCGCGGGCGCTGGATTCCATCGGCCATGCCGCAGAAGCCGCCCCGCTGCCCGACGCGCCGGAGCAGGCGCTGGATGAATACCCGATGCCGGACCCGGCGCTGTGTGAGGACGATCTGAAAAACTGCGGCTATCAGGACGGGGACTTGCTGCCCCTCTCCAAAGAGCGGGCGCTGGAACTGTTTGAGCAGGATTTGACGGTGTACGCGGTGGTGGACGGGGGCGGCGCGGAAATGCTCTTTGACCGGGAGGAATTTGAATCCCAGCTGCCCGGTACGGTGTTCGCCCTTTCCCGCGAGGAATGGGAGGAAAGCCCAGCCTTTGACGCGCTGGTGCAGGACCGGCTGAACCGCCAGCAGGAACGGGAGCAGGCGTTTCTCTCTCATGAGGGGGACTGCTTTGCCATCTATCAGGTAAAGGACGATGACAGCCTGCGGGAAATCCGCTTTGAGGGGCTGGACTGGCTCCAATCCATCGGGCGCGAGGTGGAGCGTGAGAATTACAACCTGATCTACACCGCGCCCCTTTCCGGCAAAGATACGCCGGAGGTTGTGGCGGAGCAGCTGTTCTACCGCTTCAACAACGAACACCCCAGGGACTATCACAGCCCCTCCATGAGCGTCAGCGACATCGTTGCCATCCGCAGGGACGGCGCGTTATCCTGTCATTACTGCGATAGCTTTGGCTTTCAGCAGATCACCGGTTTTCTTGACGCGAACCCGCTGAAAAATGCGGAAATGTCTATGGAGGACGATTACGGCATGATTGACGGGATCATCAACAACGGTCCCAAAGAGCCGACCGTAGCCCAGCTGGAACAGCAGGCCAGAAGCGGCCAGCCGATCTCCCTGATGGATTTGGCGGATGCGGTCCACCGGGAGGAACGGGACAAGCGGAAATCGGTGGTGGAACAGCTCCACCAGCAGCCGAAGCAGGAAAGCAAAAAGACAGCGCCGAAAAAGAGCGCGGAAAGGGAGCTTTGATATGGGACACTTTACCTTTGAAGAAATGAATCTGATGTGTATTTACAACACCGGAACCCGCGCCGGACTGATGGAGAGCCTGACCGAGATGCGCGGCTATCTCTCGCCGGAGGAAACGGAGCTGATGGAACTGACCGACAGCGCCCTTCATAAGCTGCGCGCCATGACGGACGCGGAGTTTGACAGTCTGGAACTGTACCCGGACTTTGACGAATAGGAACCAATAGACCGGAGGGGCTGGCGCTGTGCCGCCCCTTCCTTTTATCCAAAACCCGAAAGGAGGGCCGAAAACAATGGCAACCAAAGCGCAGATGTACGCACAGATGGCCGACCATGCGGCGGTGCAGCTCACTTCCAGCTGGAATGAGTGGATGCGGTTTCTGGACACAGCCTCCAGGCTTTACAAATACCCGTTCCATGACCAGCTGATGATCTACGCCCAGCGCCCGGACGCTACCGCCTGCGCGGAGTATGACTTGTGGAATGACAAGATGGGCCGCTATGTCCGGCGCGGCTCCAAGGGCATCGCCCTGGTGGACGATTCCGGGGACCGGACCCGGCTGCGGTATGTCTTTGACATTTCCGACACCGGAACCCGCCCGCACTCCCGCACTCCCTGGCTCTGGAAGATGGAGGAACGGCATATAGATTCCATCTCCGCCATGCTGGAAAACCGGTATGGGGTGGGCGGCGATGATTTAGGCGGGCAGCTGACCGAGATCGCCCGCAGGCTGGCCGGGGAATACTGGGCGGACAACGGGCGGGACTTCCTTTACATCGTTGACGATTCCTTTTTGGAGGAGTACGATGAACTTAACATCGAAGTCCAATTCAAAGCCGCTGCCACCGTCAGCATCGCCTATTCCCTGATGTCCCGCTGCGGGCTGGCCCCGGAGCAGTATTTCACCCACGAGGATTTCATGCCGGTTTTCGATTTCAACACACCGGCCACCGTTGGGGCGCTGGGAACGGCGGTCAGCCAGATCAACCAGCAGGTGCTGCGGCAGATCGGCGTAACCATTCTAAACGCGGAACGAGAGGCCAACAAAGAAAGGAGCCAGCAAAATGAACAACACCTTAACTTACATTCAGAACGGGGATTATCTGATTCCCAACCTGCAACTGACAGAACAGCCCGAAACGCCCCTGGGCAAGTACGGCAGGATGCGGAAAACCTACTTGAAGGATCACCGGCCCATCCTTTACAACCGTCTGCTGATGAGCGAGAAGCTGTACCCGCACCTGTTGGAGATCGACCGGACCGCGAACAGCCGATTGGAGCAGCTGATGCCAAAACTGGCGCAGGCGGCGGGCGTGACCGAGGAACTGAAAGCCCGCGACATGATGCAGTGGGTGGGCCTGATGAACAGCTGCAAGGCCCAGGCGGAGGAGATTCTGCTGGCGGAACTTATCAACAGCTGACCTTAAACCTGTTTCTGTCCGAAGCGGAACAGATTCAGAATATTGATGAAGCAGAGAATGTGAAAGCGTCCTCTGCTTTTTCTTTTGCCCAAAAGGACATCGACCATGCAAAACCGCCCCAGCCCGCACTGGAAGATGTGCTGGAACAGTACAAGCCGGTTGTGACCGCCGCCATCATGGAGGATACGGCATACCGCAACGCCTGCGGCCATACTGACCATGAAAACGCTGTGATTGAGGGCAACGCCGCTGTGCGCCGCGCGGTTCTTGGCTCCGGTAATATGCAGCTTCTCAAACAGTATTCGGATGTGCCGGAGTTCCGCCACCGCCTGCATCAAGAGGTGATTGCCGAAACCTATCCAAAGCTCCATGAGCTTCTGCGCCCTCTCTCCCAGGACGATATTGACGAAGCCCTCTGTGCATGGAACGGCGATATGGACAGCAAACGGGCCGTAGTCCGCTATATGAAGGAGCATGGGCGGGAAAAAGATACTGCCGCATGGCTGTCCAGGGAGTACGGCGGTCCTGAACATACAAACCTGTTCATTGTCCGCGCCGGAAGCCCCGAAGAAATGGAACTGCCCTGGCCCAAGGTACAGCGCCGGATCGCCCAGCTTATCAAAGAGGACCGCTTTTTTACAGAGGCAGAACGGGACAATCTGGACGATATAGACCCTATCGCAATCCGGGAAAATCTGGCCCAGCGCGGCATTGTAAACGGGCAGGTAGTGGAACCGGAAAAGCTGGACAATGACCCCTTTATTCAGCAGGTCATGGCTGATGTGGAACAGATTGCCGCCGATGAAGCAGAACCGCGCTTTTCCGTTGTTATGACCAGCGATGCGTTTCCCGACCCGGAAGATGCGTTTGCTGTCTGGGATAATCAGACCAATGATTACTATACCGCCTCTGATGGAACGGTACGGACATTTTCAAGAGAAGAAGCTGCGGAGCAATTCCTGGCCGGGCTGGAACCACAAGAGATAAAGGCGGACCGGCAAGAGGAACCGGCACAGGAAACAGCCGCACCCGCTGCGGAAGAACCGGAACCATTTACCCACGACCCGCTGGCATCGGCCTATGGCGTAGGGGATTTTGTTTTTCTGGAAGATACCGAGTACCGCATCACCGATTTGCAGCAGGGCTATGTCCAGCTGAATGACCCCGCGCTGGCCTACCCCATTTACCGGACGGAAAGCAAAGAACAGTTTGAACGCGCCATCCGGCAGGACCCGCGCAACAGCGCCATCACCGACTATCTCCCCGCCGATCTGGACCAGTTTTCCCCGGATTTACGGGAGGCTCTGACCGGAGATGGCGGTTTACTGGATGGGTTGGCAAAGGAGGATATAGCGGTACTGCTCCGAAGCGGCGCAGGCAATCCGGCTGTTGCCCAGCATCTTTCCCAGCGGTTTTCGGGTACAGTGGAAACCATGCAGCTGGAAACCGGGGATACGGCAGATTACAGAACAACCGACAAAGGCATGGAAGTAGAGATTTTGCGGGAGGATGAAACGGTTCTGGCGGCGCTGTATGAAAGCTGGGAACCGGTTGCCGCCGCACTCCGCGCCCTCTACCAGCAGGAACTGGACGGATTCTCCCACGAACCGGCACAGCTAAAGGAACAGCCAGCAGAGAAACAGCCGGATTTGGGGAATCCTCCCGCACCGGAACCAGCGCCGCGAATGACTACCACCCCTGTCACCCGTTATCCGGGCGAACAGAACCACCTGCCCTATGATGTGGAGATTCATACCCTGCACATAGAGAAACCGGAACCCACCCCACCCCAGCCGACAGCCGGGAACTTCCGTATCACCGACATTCACCTGGGCGAAGGAGGGCCGAAAGCAAAATTCCGGGCCAATATGGACGCTATCAGCCTCTTAAAAGAACTGGAATTTGAAAACCGGCAGGCCACGCCGGAAGAACAGGAAACACTCTCCCGGTATGTGGGCTGGGGCGGTCTGTCAAACGCTTTTGACGAGAACAAGCCCACCTGGGCAAAGGAGTTTGCGGAACTCTACGCAACGCTGTCCCCGGAGGAATATGAAGCCGCCAAAGGGACCACCTTAAACGCCCATTACACCAGCCCTACCGTTATCCAGGCCATTTATGAAGCGGTGGGGAAAATGGGATTCCAGACCGGCAACATCCTGGAACCCTCCTGCGGCGTGGGCAATTTCTTCGGTATGCTGCCGGAGGAAATGCGGGGCAGCAAACTGTACGGCGTGGAACTGGATTCCATCACCGGGCGCATCGCAAAACAGCTCTATCCAAAAGCAGACATCACTATCGCGGGCTTTCAAACCACTGACCGGCGGGATTTTTATGATTTAGCCGTAGGAAACGTGCCGTTTGGCCAGTATTCCGTCAATGACCGGGCCTATAACAAGCTGAACTTCAACATCCACAACTACTTTTTCGCCAAATCGCTGGACCAGGTGCGTCCAGGCGGCGTCGTGGCCTTTGTCACCAGCCGCTACACGATGGATTCCAAGGATTCTACGGTGCGCCGGTATCTGGCGCAGCGGGCGGAGCTGTTAGGCGCGATCCGTCTGCCCAACAATGCGTTCAAGGCCAATGCCGGGACAGAGGTGGTATCCGACATCATTTTCCTGCAAAAACGGGACCGCCCGATTGACATTGCCCCGGACTGGACGCAGACCGGACAGACCGAAGATGATTTTACCATCAACCGCTATTTCCTGGACCACCCGGAAATGGTGCTGGGCAGACAGGAGCCGGAAAGCACAGCTCATGGCATGGATTACACCGTAAAACCCATTGAGGGATTGGAACTTTCCGACCAGCTGCACGATGCGGTTAAGTACATTCGCGGGACCTACCAGGAGGCCGAACTGCCGGAGCTGGGCGAGGGGGAAGAAATTGATACTTCTATCCCCGCTGACCCTGATGTAAAAAACTATTCCTATACCGTTGTGGACGGTGCGGTGTACTATCGGGAAAACAGCCGCATGGTGCGCCCTGACTTAAACGCCACCGCCGAGGCCCGCGTAAAAGGGCTGGTGGAACTGCGGGACTGTGTGCAGAAGCTCATCGCACAGCAGATGGACAGCTTTGTTTCGGATACGGCAATCCGTGAAACCCAGGCCGAATTGAACCGGCTCTATGACGCATTTTCCGCAAAGTACGGGCTTATCAATGACCGGGGGAACCGGCTGGCCTTTGCCGATGATTCCAGCTATTATCTGCTCTGCGCGCTGGAAGTCATTGACGATGACGGACATCTGAAGCAAAAGGCGGATATGTTCACCAAGCGCACCATCAAGCCCCATCAGGCCGTTACTGCGGTGGACACCGCCAGTGAAGCCCTGGCTGTTTCCATCGCGGAAAAGGCCGAGGTGGATATGGCGTACATGGCCGAACTGAGCGGCAAAACCCAGGAGGAATTGGCGCAGGAGCTGCGGGGCGTGATCTTCCGTCTGCCCGGACCACTGGCGGAGGGGGAATCGCCCCGTTATGTGACAGCGGATGAATACCTCTCCGGCAACGTGCGCCGGAAACTGCGGCAGGCACAGCGGGCGGCGGACAAAGACCCCGCCTTTTCTGTCAATGTGGAGGCACTGACCGCCGCCCAGCCCAAGGATTTGGACGCATCGGAAATCGAGGTGCGCCTGGGGGCTACCTGGATTGACAAAGACTATATCCAGCAATTCATGTACGAAACCTTCCACACCCCGTACTATCTGCAAGGGAAGATTGAGGTCAAGTATGTCCCCTACACCGCCGAGTGGCAGATCACCGGCAAAAACGCCGTTGGGTACGGCGATGTAGCCGCCAATACCACCTACGGAACCGACCGGGCCAACGCCTACAAGATTCTGGAGGACAGCTTAAACCTGCGGGATGTCCGCATCTATGACACCGTTGAGGACGCGGAGGGCCGGGAGCGCCGGGTACTCAACGCCAAAGAAACCACCCTTGCCGCCCAGAAGCAGATGGCGATCCGGGAAGCCTTCCGGGACTGGATTTGGAAGGACCCACAGCGGCGGCAGACGCTGGTGCGCCAGTACAACGAGGAAATGAACAGCATCCGCCCCCGCGAGTATGACGGGCAGCATATCCGGTTTGCGGGCATGAACCCGGAAATTACGTTACGGGAACACCAGAAAAACGCCATCGCCCATGTGCTGTACGGCGGGAATACCCTGCTGGCCCATGAGGTGGGCGCGGGCAAGACCTTTGAAATGGTAGCCGCCGCGATGGAATCCAAGCGGCTGGGCCTGTGCCAGAAATCCCTCTTTGTGGTGCCGAACCACCTGACCGAGCAGTGGGCCTCCGAGTTTTTACGGCTCTACCCTTCCGCGAATATCCTTGTCACCACCAAAAAGGATTTTGAAAGCCACAACCGCAAGAAATTCTGCGCCAGAATCGCCACCGGGGACTATGACGCGGTGATTATCGGACACAGCCAGTTTGAGCGTATTCCCATCAGCCGGGAACGGCAGGAGCGCCTGCTGCGGGAGCAGATCAACGAGATCACCGACGGGATTGCCGAGGTGGAGGCCAGCGGCGGGGAACGCTTTACCGTCAAGCAGCTGGAACGCACCAAAAAATCGTTGGAGGCAAGGCTGGAAAAATTGCAGGCCGAGGGCCGCAAGGACGATGTGATTACCTTTGAGCAGCTGGGCGTGGACCGGCTGTTTGTGGACGAGAGCCACAATTATAAAAACCTCTTTTTATACACCAAAATGCGGAATGTGGCGGGGCTTTCCACCACAGACGCGCAGAAATCCTCCGATATGTTTGCCAAATGCCGCTACATGGACGAGATCACCGGCAGCCGGGGCGTTGTGTTCGCCACCGGAACGCCGGTCAGCAACAGTATGACCGAACTTTATACCATCCAACGCTACCTCCAGTATGAGCGGCTTCAGGAATTGAACATGACCCATTTCGACTGCTGGGCCAGCCGCTTCGGGGAAACGGTGACAGCCCTGGAACTGGCCCCGGAGGGGACCGGCTACCGGGCGCGGACAAGATTTTCCAAGTTCTTTAACCTGCCGGAGCTGATGAACCTGTTCAAAGAGGTGGCGGACATCAAGACCGCCGACCAGCTGGACCTGCCCACCCCGGAGGTGGAATACCACAACGTCGTGGCAAAGCCCACCGGACACCAGCAGGATATGGTGAAGGCCCTCTCCGAGCGCGCCGCCAAGGTCCATTCGGGGACCGTTGACCCATCAACCGACAATATGCTGAAAATCACCTCGGATGGCCGCAAGCTGGGGCTGGACCAGCGAATCATCAACCCCATGCTGCCGGACGAACCCGGCACAAAAGTCAACCAGTGCGTGGACAATATTCTGCAAATCTGGCGGGACGGACAGCCGGAAAAGCTGACCCAGCTGGTGTTTTGCGACATTTCCACACCCCAGGCGGCTGGCTCCAAAAAGGTGGCTAAAACGCTGGATAACCCGATACTTCACGCTCTGGAACAGGCAGTTCCAGAGCCGGAGAAACCGCTGGCCTTTACGGTCTATGAGGACATCCGGCAGAAACTCATCGCACAGGGTATGCCCGCCAGCCAGATCGCGTTTATCCATGAAGCCAATACCGAAGTCCGCAAAAAGGAGCTGTTCTCCAAAGTCCGCTCCGGCCAGGTGCGCGTCCTGTTAGGCTCCACCCAGAAGATGGGGGCCGGGACCAACGTGCAGGATTTGCTGGTGGCGCTTCACGATCTGGACTGCCCCTGGAGGCCCGGAGATCTGGCCCAGCGAAAAGGTCGGATCGAGCGCCAGGGCAACCAGAACCCGCTGGTCCATGTTTACCGCTATGTGACCGAAGGGACATTTGACGCATACCTCTGGCAGACGGTGGAGAACAAGCAGAAATTCATTTCGCAGATCATGACTTCAAAATCCCCGGTCCGCAGCTGTGACGATGTGGACGAAACCGCCCTGTCCTTTGCGGAGATCAAGGCCCTATGCGCCGGGGACCCCCGCATCAAGGAGCGTATGGATTTGGATGTGGAGGTATCCCGCTTAAAGCTGATGAAGGCCGACCACCAGAGCAAGCAGTACCGGCTGGAAGATCAGCTGTTAAAGCACTTCCCGGAGGAGATCGAGAAACACAAAGGTTTTATCCAGGGCTTGGAAACAGATATGGAAACCCTGGCGGCACACCCCCACCCGACAGACGGATTTACCGGCATGGAAGTCCGGGGCGATACGCTCACCGACAAAGAGAACGCCGGAGCCGCCCTTTTGGACGCCTGCAAGGAGGTTAAAGGCTCCGAGCCGGTGCAGGTCGGCAGCTACCGGGGATTTGCTATGTTTGTAACCTTTGACGCTTTTCAGAAGGAATATATGCTCCAACTGAAAGGCAGGATGACCCACCGTACCGCCCTGGGCGCGGACCCGCGCGGCAACCTGACCCGGATTGACAACGCGCTTTCCCAGATGCCCCAGCGGTTGGAAAGCGTCAAAGTCCAGCTGGATAACCTTTACCAGCAGCAGGCCGCCGCGAAGGAGGAAGTGGGCAAAGCCTTCCCCTATGAGGAGGAATTGCGGGTCAAGAACGCCCGTCTGGTGGAGCTGGATATGGAGCTGAACATGGACAGCAAGGGGCAGTCCCGTCCAGAAGCGGCGATTTCCAAGCGCGTAAGGCCCTCGGTGCTGGAAGGGCTGAAACGCCCCATCCCGCCCCGCAGCATGGAAAAGAAACCCAGACAACAGGAACAGGAGGCAAGATAATATGAACAGCAACGAAAAGAATACGGCCCTTTATGAGAAGATGGCCGCTGAACAGGATACCTTCCGGGATTGGCTGAAAAGCCAGTCCCCGGAGGAGGTCTTAAACCATGCCTATGAGTACACCGTCCGGGAGGACATTGTGATGGCGATGGAGGAACTGGAACTCTCCGGTGCACAGGCACAGGCGCTTCTGGATTCCCCCTCCCCGCTGGCTGATGTGTACCGGCATTTTGAAAAACTGGAAACCGGCTATATGGATGTGATCCGGGAAAGCATTGAGGAACGGGCCAATGAGATGTGCAAGGCAAAAGAGGAACAGAGAGCCGCCCCGGTCTATCCCCACTCCGCCGCCTATGCGTCCGAGCATGGGGAAATGGCACAGTACCGCGCCTCCCTGCAAGTCAGTCTTGCCTGCAAAGAAGCCATTGAGCAGGCCATTAACGCCCACTATGGGGATAACCGTCTGAATACCGAGGCCGCTGTCAAAGAGGTGCTGGAACAGTTCGGGCCGGAGCGTATGCAGTACATCCTTGCCAATACGGTGCTGAAAAAGGAGCATGACGGGCGCATCTCCCGCGATAACAAAGCCTGGGCGAAAACAATCCCCATGCCGGAGGATGGCGGCGATCCCCGCCACAGTTATGCCTTGGTGGTGGATAAGGTCAACCCCGGTCTGACCGACCTGTTTTTGAAGCAGGCGCGGAAAGTCCTTCAAGCCCCGGAGAAAGGCTCCGTCCTGGAAAAACTCAAACAGGAGCCGCCGGAACGCAGACCCGCCGCCCCTAAGAAACGGGAACCGGAACGATGAGCGCGGCAAAGCGGAAACGGGAGGTACAGGTGAATTTCCGGGTTTCCCCGGAGGAGCTGGCCCTGATTGAGCAGAAAATGTCCCAGCTTGGAACCGTCAACCGGGAAGCCTACCTGCGGAAAATGGCGCTGGACGGGTATGTGGTAAAGCTGGATTTGCCGGAGCTGAAGGAGCTGGTGTCCCTGATGCGCTATTCCAGCAACAACTTAAACCAGCTGACCCGTAAAGTGCATGAAACCGGGCGGGTTTATGACGCTGACCTGGAGGATATATCCCAGCGGCAGGAACAGCTTTGGGAGGGTGTGCAGAAGATACTGGCCCAGCTTTCCAAGCTCTCCTGACCGGATAGTTTGCTCCATCTGCGGAGGGAGGAACGGCGTTCTTCGCCGCGCCTTCCTCCGCTTTTTCTTTTTGACGGTAAACTTGCCGGATGTGCCGGAATCATGGATAATAGCGGCAGAACAGGGTTTTACGAAAGGAGTGGACTGCTATGATGTCATTTGAACAGGTGATAGACATTTTTGGGGACTATCTGGCATTGGATACAGAAATGGAAGTCTGCAAAAGCCGGTATGGGTATATCCGGGTGGAGTTTCATGGGACAGGGGAATTACCCGGCTATTGCAGCGGCATGGTCTGCCGTACCCCAAAGGAGCTTTTTGACCTTCTGCTTTCCGATTATGAAAGCTATCTGGAAATCCAGCGGACAAAAGGACGCAGAGATGTGACGGAGGAAGATAAAAACGAAATTACCGCACTGTGTCAATCCCGTTTGGAGAAGTGGGAAAAAGGAAACGCCAGATAGCTTTGGGTGATTTACTTTTGGCATGAAACAGGATAATCCGATATAAAAATGTTGAATAAAAAGAAACAAGCGGTCTGCGTATGCAGGCCGTTTTGTTATGAAGGGAGGATTCCATCATGGCAACCACACGCATCATGCCGCTGCACACCGGTAAGGGCCGCACCGAAAGTCAGGCTGTCAGTGACATCATCGACTATGTATCTAACCCGCAAAAGACAGATAACGGCAGGCTTGTCACCGGCTTTGCGTGTGACAGCCGGGTAGCCGACGCCGAGTTTCTGTTGGCAAAACGGGAGTACATTTCTACCACCGGACGGGTACGGGGCGCGGACGATGTGCTGGCCTACCATGTCCGGCAGTCCTTTGTCCCCGGCGAGATTACCCCGGAAGAAGCAAACCGGCTGGGCGTGGAGTTTGCAAAGCGGTTCACCAAGGGCAGTCACGCCTTTGTGGTCTGTACCCATATCGACAAGTCCCATATCCATAACCACATCATCTGGAACGCGGTCAATCTGAACTGTGACCGGAAATTCCGAAACTTTTGGGGCAGTACCCGCGCGGTCCGGCGGCTCAACGATACCATCTGTGTTGAGAACGGCTATTCCATTGTAGAGGACCCAAAACCGCATGGAAAAAGCTATAACAAGTGGCTGGGGGATCAGGCGAAGCCCTCCCACCGGGAACAGCTCCGCGTGATGATTGACCAGGCATTAGAACAGAAACCGGCAGACTTTGACGGGCTGTTAAAGCTGCTTGCGGAAATGGGTTGTGAGGTGTCACGCCGGGGACAGGCAATCCGGCTCAAAGCCCCCGGCTGGAAGAATGTTGCCCGCATGGATGAAAAGCTGGGACAAGGGTATAGCGAAGATGAAATACGGGCGGTCCTTGCCGGAGAAAAGCAGCATACGCCCCGCAGAAAAGACGCGGTTTCAACTCCCACTCCCAAGGTCAATCTTCTGGTGGATATTCAGGCAAAATTGCAGGCCGGAAAAGGCGCTGGCTACGCGCGCTGGGCAAAGGTATTCAATCTGAAACAGATGGCGCAGACAATGAACTATCTCACCGAGCATGGCCTGCTGGAATACGCAGTCTTGGAAGAAAAAGCGGCTGCTGCTACCACCCGCCACAATGAGCTGTCGGCACAGATCAAGGCGGCGGAAACCCGCATGGCGGAGATAGCCGTACTGCGGACCCACATCATCAATTATGTGAAAACCCGCGAGGTCTATGCGGCCTACCGCAAGGCGGGATATTCCAAGAAATTTTTAGCGGAACATGAAGCGGATATTCTGCTCCACAAGGCGGCAAAACAGGCATTTGACGATTTGGGTATCAAGAAGCTGCCCACCGTCAAGAGCTTGCAGGCCGAGTATGCCCAGCTGTTGGAAGGAAAGAAAAAAGACTATGCCGAGTACCGGCGCTCCCGCGAGGAAATGCGGGAACTGCTGGCCGCAAAAGCCAACGTGGACCGGCTGATGGGATATGGGGAGGAACGCCAGAATGACCGGGAAAAGGAACAGGGGCAGGATCGCTGACGCTCCGTTTTTTCGTACTATCTCACCGCCGCAGGCAGGTGAAAAGTGTTCCGAAGGAACGCGCAGCCACAGAATGAAATTCTGTGTTCAAAGGGGCTTGGGGAATCCCCAACAAGCAGCGCCAGGAGCCGGATGGCTATCCTGGGGCATTGCTTGCCACGGTTATCCCGGAACGGGATAACCTTCTTTTTCTCGAAAAAGAACAAAGCCGGTGAGGAATTTATTAAATTCACTCACCGGCTCAATTCGTTTCAAATTTCTCGGATAGTTCGGTTAGTTCTTTCATGGTTTCCTGCGTATGGTGCAAGAGGGTTTCACGCATTTCTGACGGGCAGCTGCAATACAGCATCTTCATCTGACCGGCTCCCTCGTCTTCCGGGGAAACATCCGGATTGATTAAAGAATCCAGAGAAATCGGCAGTACCTTTGCCAGTGCCTTCAAAATCAAAAAGGACGGATTCATCTGCCCTTTTTCAATCTTGGCAATCTGCTTGACAGATACATGGCTCATATCAGAAAGCTCCTGCTGTGTCAGGTCTTTTCTTTTTCGGGCTTCCCGCATTTTTTGCCCTAAAGCGGTTAAATCATCAATCGGCATAATCATTCACCTCGAATATATTCTATCGTGCCGATTTACACAAAGGAATAACCTTATTATGCCGACTAACAGGTATGATTATACTGTTTCTTTAGTGAGATATAACCGCTATCCTTGTATCACTAACCAAATCAAATTATAATAGAGGTGGATATTTTTTTGAAAAAATCTGTCCGTTGTAACATTTCGCGGACATTTGCCTGTTATACTATCTGCAAA
>UMGR01003418.1_pt1 | contig 43317 bp, 29 predicted proteins | sample 1965321 | NCBI WGS metagenome assembly UMGR01 (sample SAMEA4836077, study PRJEB28245) | human gut metagenome | biome: gut microbiome; material: fecal sample | place: Denmark | collected 2008 | reverse complement strand
CCGCCAGTAAAGTTTATCTAACGTCTCAAGAAATGCCGCTTTTTCCTCCTTGGGCAGCTCCGCTAAAAGCCACTCATAAAACACGCTCTCAATGGACGCCTTTGAATTTTTTAACTGTTCCGCTTTCTCTGTCGCATACAAAAGCTGGCTTCTTCCATCCTCCGGGTTCGGTTTCCGGTAAAGATATCCTTTGCTCTCTAAATTAGCCGCACGCCTTGCAGCAGCCCCTTTATCAATCTTTAACTGCTCTCTGACTTTCGCCTGTGTGACGCCGGGATTGTGCCGGATGAAATGGATAAAATCAAATTCTGCCGTTCCGATTCCTTCCTCTTTCATCATCTTTAATGTAAACTTCCCCGCTTCACGCGCGATCTTTGTGATTTTTCTTCCTGACTCGTCCATTGCGATCTCCACTCCTAACCAACTCTGAAAATTAAAATCTAACTTATGACTTTCCAATTAGCATACAAAAAATAGATGTACCTGCATCTAACCAGATGATAGTACATCTATTTTTGTGTGTCAATTTATCTTTTTCTTACTTTGCACAGGAAAAAACTTTTTCCTGATTTGATTCATCAATGAAATCTTTCTTACTTCTCACTCCAGATTTTTCTATATTTCATAAAATAGTAAATACTCATGATCATACTGAGTATCTCGCCCGTTGTGATCGACAGCCAGACTCCGTCCATTCCAAGCAGATTTGGTAATATCAGTACCGGCAGCAAATATCAATATGCCAGTACACTAGCCCATGTTTCTGCTATTTTTACTCCACCTTCGGCAGCCCTGCAAATCCCACTGCAAGCTCTTCATCGGTCGGAATATAGTCTGTCATCTCTCCATTGTTAAACTTCTCATATGCAACCATATCAAAATAGCCGGTTCCGGTAAGTCCAAAAACGATAGTCTTTTCTTCTCCGGTTTCTTTACATTTCAACGCCTCGTCAATGGCAACACGAATCGCATGAGAACTCTCCGGTGCCGGAAGGATTCCCTCTATTCTTGCAAACTGCTCTGCTGCTTCAAATACAGAAGTCTGCTCTACACTCCTTGCCTCCATCAGTCCGTCATCATAAAGCTGTGACAGAGTTGAACTCATGCCGTGATAGCGAAGTCCTCCGGCATGGTTTGCAGATGGAATAAATCCGCTGCCAAGTGTATACATCTTTGCTAACGGACAGACCCTTCCGGTATCACAGAAATCATATGCATAGCGGCCTCTCGTAAGACTCGGACAGGATGCCGGTTCGACTGCGATAAATTGATAGTCTTTTTCACCACGCAGCTTTTCTCCCATAAACGGAGAGATCAGACCCCCAAGATTGGAACCGCCGCCTGCACATCCGATAATGATATCCGGCGTAATATCATACTTTTCCAGAGCAGCTTTTGTCTCAAGTCCAATGACTGACTGATGTAACAATACCTGATTTAACACACTTCCCAATACATAACGATATCCTTCTCTCGTCGTTGCAGCTTCTACTGCCTCGGAGATTGCACAGCCAAGACTTCCTGTTGTGCCCGGATGCTCTGCTAAAATCTTTCTGCCGACTTCTGTTGTCTCAGACGGTGACGGGGTTACACTTGCTCCATATGTGCGCATTACCTCACGGCGGAATGGTTTCTGTTCATAGGAAACTTTTACCATATAGACTTTACAGTCAAGATCAAAATAAGCACACGCCATAGAAAGTGCAGTTCCCCACTGTCCAGCACCTGTCTCTGTTGTCACACCTTTTAATCCCTGCTTCTTTGCATAATATGCCTGTGCAATCGCAGAGTTTAATTTATGGCTTCCACTTGTATTGTTTCCCTCAAATTTATAGTAGATCTTTGCCGGAGTCCCCAGTTTTTTTTCCAGACAATATGCTCTCACCAGTGGTGACGGACGGTACATGCGGTAAAAATCACGGATCTCCTGTGGAATATCGATGTATGGGTTGGTATCATCGAGTTCCTGTTTTACCAGTTCATCACAGAATACATGCCCCAGTTCCTCCGCAGTCATCGGTTTTAGAGTTGCCGGGTTCAAAAGCGGTGCTGGTTTGTTCTTCATATCAGCGCGCACATTGTACCATTGTGTCGGCATCTCATTCTCTTCCAGATAAATTTTATACGGTATTTTCTTTTCGCTCATCTTCTCCTCTTTTCCGCAACTTTTATCGTTACTTTACTGTTATGATTCTCTGATTCATGATTTTATCTATATTTTAGTATATTAGCACATTGAAGTGCCGCAGTCAATAACTTTGGATCTTAATATCGGCATCGACGAAAGCCGTAACACCTGTTTACCCCAAATTGCGTTTCTTTTTATTCCACTCTTGCAACACTGCTGACACCCTCCGGCGTCCGCTGCTTTGTCACAATTATTTTTTTGTCGATCTGGTCTTTTAATTCAGATACATGTGAAATAATTCCTACCAGACGATTTCCCTCGGTGAGCTGCAGCAATGCTTTTAACGCCTGTTCTAAGGCATCCTCATCGAGTGATCCAAATCCCTCGTCCACAAACATGGAATCCATACGGATTCCACCCGCATAAGACTGTATCTCATCCGACAGTCCAAGCGCAAGTGACAATGATGCCTGGAAAGACTCCCCACCGGAAAGCGTCTTTACACTGCGCTTTGTCCCGTTATAATGATCAATCACACAAAGTTCCAATCCTGCTTTTTCCTTGCGGCTTCCTGTCTCTTCCTCACGTTTTAATTCATACTGCCCGCTGCTCATCGTAAGCATCCTCCGGTTTGCTCGGATCAGTATCCTGTCAAAATAAGCCATCTGCACATAAGTTTCCAGTTCAATCTTTGCCTTACCGTTTAACATTCCACTTGCCGTATCGGAAAGAGATTTCATCCAGACATACTTTTGTTCGGTCTGTGCGATCTCTTTTTGTTTTTTGCTGACATTTTTACAGATTTCCCTATTAGTACAATAAGATGTATATTTTGAAGCCCTGTTTTCTTCCATCTCATTTCTTTTTGCACGCAGTTCTCCCGCCTGTTTTTCGATCTCTTCTTCCGGAAACGATATTGCTTTCTCTGTTTCCTCAATCTGACGAAGCAGCATCTGAATGACGCCCTTTTCCGTCTCTCTGTTTTTTTCGTAATTATGATACGCTTCTCTTGTCTTTTCTCTGTTCTCTTCTAAATTTCTTTTTTTCAGGGTAAACTCTTTTATCTGTGTCTGTACCCCCTCTTTTGTTACATCCTTTACCTGCTCTTTCAGCTCATTGAGATTCTTTTCTTCATTTGCGTACTCTGTCTGCAGACGTACCAGCTCCTGTTCTGCCACATTGATCTGGTCGGCAAGTGTTTTTATTTCTGTTTCATCGAGCGGAATCTTTTTTTCTAAGGCAGTCTTTTTTCGTTCGTCTTCCTGTTTTTTGGAAAGTTCCGCTTTTTTCTCATCGGCTGCTCTTTGCAGCATAGTAATCACAGACTGTACATGGTATGGTTTTGCATCAAAATCTTCTATTGACAAAACCTGACTCCCATCAGCGTTTTTTATGGTCTGTAATGTATTGACATCTGTATCTCCAGTTAAAGTGCTCTGATTACATGTAATTAAATTACATGCAGATTTTATATCGTCACTGATCTGCTTTTCGGCAATTTCCCTGTTTCCGGTCAATTTTGCAATTTCTTCCTGAATACTGCTGATTGTTCCTCTTATCTTTTGTATTGTTTCTTCGCTTTCTTTTAATTCATCTTTGATCTGCTCTGCACGTTTCCTGTTATTTTTTGCCTGTAAAAACTGCGTGTTCCGTTCGTTTTCAATCTGCATAAGCTGTGCAAAAACAGTTTTTTGATCCTCTGTCTGCTCTATGCCAGTTCCACAGTCTGCAACGTTTTTCTTCCACTGCTGTTTCTGCTGTGTGCACCGTTCTGTCGCCGTGGCAAGCATCTGTCCAAGATTAATGTTCTGTTCGTTTAACATAACCAGTTCATCCTGCGCAGACTGCATCTGTTCTTCTAATACATGCTTGACATCCAGATCCTTTTTCGCTTTTTCTTTCTGATCTTTATATTCTTCCCTTCTCGCCTCATCAGCACTCTTTTGCCTTTTTGTCTCCGTCTTTATTTCATTTAAAGACATTCTGACATCAGGCTCACCAAGCAGTTCTCCTGCATCCTTTAGGACTGCTGACATTTTCTCATTTTCCTGTGTCACGAGCTGATGCGCTTTTTCACTCAGTCTGCTGACTGACTCCCTTGCCTTTTCATCCTCCGCTTTTGCCTGTTTTAACACTTCCCGATCCGGAGTTTCCTGTGGTATGACTGCCAGTGTCGGATGATGTATGGCTCCACAGACCGGACAGGGTTCGTCTTCCTTTAATCCCTGCGCCAGCATTCCCGCCTGTGCATCCCAGAATTGCTGTTCTATCCTCCGGTATTGTTCACTGATCTGTTTCTGCTCTGCGGCTGCTTTCTGATACTGTTTTTGAGTTTTCTCCCTTTCTCTGCTGACTTTCTCCCAATCCTCTAACCTGTTTTCCAGCTCTTCGAGCCTGCGTATCCTCTCTGATACTTCCAATATTGCTTTCTCTGCCTGTTCTCCCCTGCTGTCTGCACCGGAAAGCTGCTCCCACGTTTCTTTTTGCTGCTGTAAATCCCTGCTTTTTACCTCATATGATTTCTGTACGTTTTCCAGTTCTGTACCAAGTCTCTTTACTTCTCTTTCTGATGTGTTCAACTGTTCTGCAATCTCTGTCAGATCCTGTATTTTCTGTCGGATTTCTTTTACTTCCTTCTCATAGGCAATCTCCTGTCCTGCCGCATCCTTGTTCTGCTCCTGTTCTTCTTTTAACAGTTGCTGCTGTTCTAAAAGACTGTTTTCTGTTTTCTTTTTTAAATCAAGTTTTTCCTTTTGATCTGAAATATGCTCCTCCAGCGCACGGCTCCTGTCTCTCTGATTTTTCAGCGTATCCATTTTTTCTGTGATCAGTCGCATTTCATGCTCTATGCGTTGTATTTCCGCAGTAATGCCCTCATAAGATTTTAAGGTCTCTTTTTCCTGCTGCAGTTTTCCCTCCAGTTCTGTTCGTCTCTGTTCATCCTGCTGCTTTTTCTGAACCTTTTCTTCCATATCCTGGTGCTTCTTTTCCTGCGACAGACCAATTTCCTGTATTTTTTCAAACAACACCAGCTTCTGTTTATATTCTTCAATCGTTCTGCCTAATTTTTCACAGCATTCCGCTTCCTCTCCTGCCCTGTCCATATCCGCTTTTGCCTGCACCAGAAGCGCTTCTAAGTCCTTCAGCTTCTGCTGTTTTTCTTCCAACAACCGCCTTCTGTCTGCATTTTCACGCACTTTCCCGCTAAGTTCATCCATATTTTTTATTTGCTGATCCAGCGCCTCTTTTTCCTTTTGCAGGCACTCCAACGCAGATTCTTCCGCTTTACAAAGTTCTTCTAAAAGTGAGATTCCCTCCTCGATCCTGCCGTCAAATTTTTCCTTTTTTAAAAGATTTATTTTTTCTGCGATCCTTGTCCCTTCTTCATCCAGAGAGTCACTCTCACAGACAATTCCCTCCATATACTGATTGATGCTGCGCCGCAGTTCATCATATTCTTTCCACTGTTTTTTTACGGCATCTTTCAGTTTGTCCTGCAGCACACGATAAATATCCGTCCCGAATATCTGACGAAAAATCTTTCCTCTCTCCTCCGTATTGGCAAACAATACTTTCTGAAAATCCCCCTGTGCGATCATTGCTATCTGGGTAAACTGTCTGCAGTCTAAACCGATCAGCTCTGTGATGGCGCGTGTGACCTCCCTGCTTTTTGTCACTGGTTCTCTGTCATCCGGGTACTCTAGTGTGGCATTTGCCTTTTCCGTTGTCATTCCCGTTCCACGTCCCTTCGGACGCATATATTCCGGGTTACGCTCTACTGTATACCGTTTATTTGCGTACTCAAATGTCAGACGCACGAATGTTTTCACGTCATCTTTTGCATATTTGCTGCGGAACATATCCGCTTTGCGCACATCACCACTGGCTTCCCCGTACAGCGCAAACGTGATTGCATCAAAGATCGTGGTCTTTCCTGCCCCGGTATCCCCTGTGATCAGAAATAATCCCTGCGATCCAAGCCGTTCAAAATCTATGGTCTGCTCCCCCGCATACGGGCCAAATGCACTTATTGTAAGACTGACTGGTTTCATAAATCGTTCCTTTCCTGCCGCTCCTATTTTCTCTCAAATCCCAAATATCTCGTTCCCTGAAACATCAGTTTTCCTGTATTTGCTTCTCAAACTATTTTTTCAGGAACTTGTCAATGTACCATCTCTTCCATCAGTTCTCTGACAAAATCCTGCTGTTCTTCACTCATCTGCTGATTATTCTGTATCTCGTAAAATTCTTTAAACAGTTCCATCTCTGATTTTTGCTCCACATGTTCGGTCACCTCAACCTGCCTGCTCTGTCTGGTTCTGCTGTTATCATAGACAAGCTGCATCAGATTCGGGTATACCGTCCGAAGTTTTGCCATTCCATCCGGCACATCTTCCTCATCGGTCAGTGTAATCTGCAGATAATCTTCTGTTTCTGTGCCCTCATAGAAATCTTTCGACATCAGTTCCATGTATGTTCCCCGGATCTTTCTCAGATCACGAAGCGGTTTTAACGGAACTTTTTCAATGAAAATATCTCCCTTTTCCTTTATCTCCAGGACAACAACGGACTTTTTCTGTTCCGCCTCGGAAAAAGAATATTTGAGCGGGGTTCCGCAATAGCGCAGTGTCTCCCTCTCGATATGCTGCGGGCTATGAATATGCCCTAATGCAACGTAATCAAAAACATCAAACACTTCCGCCCCGATCTGGTCTAATCCACCCACCGAAACTTCCTCCGACTCACATCGCGAAGCCCCTGTCACAAACTGATGTGCCACCAATATATTCCGCTTTGATGCGTCCACCGGCATATGAGATACGACAAACTGCAGGGCATCCTGATATGTTTCCACTGTCTCCACATCATCTTCCTGTGCCAGATCCTGTTTTGTCCCGGCATCTTTTTTTCCAATGGATATCCCCTCTGTCACTTTCCTCCACGCATGGCGCACGACCGCCGGGCGGATAAACGGCAGCAGCCAGATGCAGAGTTCCCCATATGCATCCTGACATGTAACACACCTCACCTCTCCATCATAAACCGGTGAAACATAGACTTCCCGGCTGCTCATAAGCTGTGCACCAAATGCAATACGTTCCGCGGAATCATGATTTCCACTGACTGCAAACACCTTTTTCCCGCAATCAGCAAGTCCCGTGAGAAACTGATCAAACAACTGTACCGCCTCCGCAGACGGAACCGGCTTATCATAGATATCCCCCGCGATCATAACCGCATCCACCTGTTTTTCCAATGCGATCTCTTTGATCTGCCGTAAAATATATTTCTGATCTTCGATCATGGAAAACTCATTGACTCTTTTTCCAATATGCAAATCCGAGATATGAAGAAATTTCATGCTCTCCTCCTATACTATTTCATTCGTAATACTTTACTTAACTATACCATATAGCGTCCCGAAATACAAACATATGTTTTGTTTTTGTTGCTTTTTCACAAAAAAACAGATCTCAGAAAATAAAAACCACTTTCTGGAGATCCATTTTTCTATTTATTTTGTTTCCATTGTAACAGTAATGCCGAATTGATGATGACGAGCACAGAACCTGCATTATGTATCAATGCTCCCACGACCGGATTTAAAATTCCGATGATTGCAAGCACGATCGCCACAAAGTTAAGCCCCATCGAAAAACTCATATTGCATTTGATCGTGATCATCATCCGCCTGGATAATGCAATCAGATGCGGCAGTTCTTTTACTTCATCATCCACCAGCGCAATATCTGCTGCATCCAACGCAATATCACTTCCAACACCGCCCATCGCAATTCCGATATCCGCTTTTTTCTGTTCCGCCGGCAAGGTAATCTGCGCTAAGACATCCTCACACGGCACATCCTCGTCAACCATACGGTCGATTGCCTGTACCTGACCAATGATTTTTGACAGTCTTATTTTTCACTTATCTCTTCCAGAATTTCTATCGGATGCGCATCAGTAACAAAGATCATTCCATCGTACAATTTTTCCGGCGATTGTGATACGCGGTAACTTTGAGGAAAAATGCTCATAAAAAACGCACTATAGCCCTCTCCTAACGATCCCATAGAAACATGATCTGTAATGTGCTCTTTCAGTTGTGAATTTTCCGGAACCTTTGAAAAATCCAGCCAGCTCATATCATAACCAGCTTTCTTCGCGGCTTTCGCTAGAGGATCATAGGAATAAAACGTGTGCGTGATACGCTTTCCATCATTTTTCGGAAGATTGCAGTTCGTCTTGTAAAAATCCGTTCCAATCGCAAAATATCCGTCCCCCAGTTCATCGGAAAGAATATTCCCCATCACTCTGGTACCTGCGCCATAATTTCCAAACCGCTCTATATGCCCATTGTGACCTGAAATAAAAATACAGGAATTGCCCCTCTGCTCTTCCATAGAAAGGATCCACAGCACATTTTCTGCCATCAATTGGTCTCTGAGCACATTTCCTTCTACGGCAGAATTGATCACTTTCCCAAGAGAAATATTCTGCAGTAGCGTATCTGCCAGATGATCCGCCTGTACAATGTCCTTTACATCTGATTTTTGTAATTCTTCTTTTATTTCTGTGATCACTCTGCTCTGCTGTTCAACATCATACTCACTGTGCTGTTCTTCTGTATCCTCCAGTTTCTTCAGTTCTGTCACATCTATCCCCGCCTTTTCACATGCTTCAATCAGATACTGCAGATTATAGGACCATCTTTGCATGTCAAACCCATAAAACCTTAAATCATCTCCATCTTTTGCAGTCTCATTGTATTTTCGCATATAAGAGATCAGATCTGCCATCTCATCAGTTCTGTATATTGCAAAGCCAATCGCCGCGGCAGCCTGCTCTGCCGTTCCTTCCCCACCGTGAATGTAGCGGTTCACATACTCGCATCCACCGTAGTCTCCCTCCAGTGCAAATGCTCTTATCCCGGCATTTTCCACCAGATTTTGAAATAAGGAAAGTTTTAACTGCTGAAATTCCACATTTCCATGCGATGCTTCCCCTAATGCCACAATCTTTGTTTTCTCCGGTATTTTTATATTATCCACCTGGTCTGCGTATTGCATAAATTCCGTTTCATCAGCACATGGTCCGGTACCAAATCCTCCAAAATGAGAATATATACTGCTGACAGCAACTATACCTAACAGGATTATACCTGCGACAGCCCAGATTCGCGAATGTTTTTTCTTTTTCATAAATTTTCCTCCCCAAAAATTATCTGCTTTACTTAATTCACGACTTTATCTTAACAAAAAAGGAAATGTACCGCCATTTTATTAGCTTACATTTCCCTGATAAATCTTACATTTTTGTAAGATTGGAAGAATCTTCAAATTTATATTGCAAGATAACTTTACTTCCCAAAAGTGTGATCGCCTTTTGTGGACAATTACATATACAGCGGTAACACATCGTACATTTGCTGCCTGGATGAGGTCTTCCATTCTCCATCGTGATATTTTTCATGGGGCAGATTTTTGCACACTTACCACACCCCACACAATCCTGATTTATTTTCAGCTGATCCGTATATCCCGCTGTCTTTTTATAAAACCAGAGCCTTTGTCCAAAAAGTCCTGCTATATGGGCGAAAATTGTCAACCCCTCCGCAGGATAATCCCCCTGCCTGATCCGTTCTGCAGCTTCTTTCAATTTTTCATCCGCTTTTCTGATAATCTTTTCATTTTCTTCTGCAGATTTTTTCAACATTTTACTGTCACATATGGAATCCGGCATTTTAATATGTACGCCGCCTAAAATCACTGCTCCGTATTTTTTCAGAAGTCTTGCTGCACATCCGGAGCCGTCCCCGCTAAATGCTCCCATGGTCGCGACACATATCATTTTCCTGCCTTTCCATAAAGAGGCATGCATTTGGATAAAATCTCTTACCATGTATGGTGCATTCGAAAACTGCGTCGGATACCCAAGGATCACTGTTTCGTTTCTTTTTATTTTATCAATGATAAATTCATCTTCTAACGGGACCACATCGGCTGACGCATCGATTAATTTTACCAGTTTTGTAATGCAATATTTCGTATTACCTGTACCACTCAGATAAATTCCTATCATTTCCAAACTCCTCCGTCTTTCGGTTATTTTGACGTTTTTTCTATGAATGTTTTCTATTGAATATTTTCTATAGAATATTTTCTATTGAATGGTACAGCATACCAAAACCATCCTCTAAAAATTCACTCTTTGATAAATCCATCGACATTTTGATATATTCTTCCTTATTCGCTGCAAGCTGTATCAGTCCTGCTAACATTCCCCAGAACTGAAAGATCGTAGGCATTATTTTTAAATCCTCTCGCAAATCACCATTTTGAATGCCTGCCACTAAAAATTCTTTCATTTTTTCATTGATTTCTTCCCCCACATGATAGGTAGCTTTCTCTTCTGGCAGGTAATCATGATCTTTAAAATCAATATTCATTTTGTCCAACACCATTTTAAAATAAAACGGAAATTCCTCCTGATACTGTATTAAACCTTTACAGATCATATCGTATCTAGCCCTTGTTGTCTGCTGCTCTTCTAACGCAGTAACTATATATCCATATAATTTTTGCATGCTCTCTAAAACCAGCAGACCAATGATCTCCTCTTTGTTTTCAAAATATACATATAACGTAGCTTTACTGTATCCGGCAGCTTCTGCAATATCACTCATGGAAGTTGCCGTGATTCCATTTTCCATAAACAGTACCGATGCCGCTGACGCAATATTTTCTCTATGTACTGCCCTCGGTTCTTTTTTTCTTCGTCCCATATACCTCTCCTCTTCAGTTAATTAAACTCTTGGTTTAATTATATTGATAAATATATGGATTGTCAATCCTTACCTTTACACAATACAAAAACCCGCACAAACCTTTCGGTTCATGCGGGTTTTCCCCCTATATATTACCTTTTCCCAAAAATAACATATCCCCTTTTTAATTGATGCAATACAAATTATTTGTCTGCGATAGCAGCCCTGTGCATGCAGCACAGACTGCATTTTACCTTATAACAAATTATTTATTTGCAATCGCAGCCTGTGCTGCAGCTAAACGAGCGATCGGCACACGGAATGGTGAACAGGATACATAATCCAAACCAATCTTGTGGCAGAACTCAACAGATGAAGGATCTCCACCGTGCTCACCACAGATACCAACATGGAGTTTCGGATTAACCGGTTTTCCAAGTTTAATAGCTGTCTCCATTAACTTACCAACACCTGTCTGGTCAAGTTTTGCAAATGGATCGTTCTCGAAAATTTTCTTATCATAGTAAGCATTTAAGAACTTACCAGCATCATCACGAGAGAAACCATATGTCATCTGTGTTAAGTCGTTTGTACCGAAGCAGAAGAAATCAGCTTCTTTTGCGATCTCATCAGCTGTAAGAGCAGCTCTTGGAATCTCGATCATAGTACCTACTTCATACTCAAGTTTGATACCTGCTGCTGCGATCTCAGCATCTGCTGTCTCAACAACAACATCTTTTACATATTTTAACTCTTTTACTTCGCAAACCAATGGGATCATGATCTCAGGTTTTACAGTCCAGTCAGCATGTTTCTTCTGAACGTTGATTGCTGCACGGATAACAGCTTTTGTCTGCATCTTAGCAATTTCCGGATAGGTAACTGCAAGACGGCATCCTCTGTGTCCCATCATTGGGTTGAACTCATGTAAAGAAGCGATGATGTTCTTGATGGTCTCAACAGATTTACCCTGAGCTTTTGCAAGTTTCTCAATGTCAGCTTCCTCAGTCGGAACGAACTCATGAAGAGGTGGATCTAAGAAACGGATTGTAACTGGGTTACCTTCCAGAGCTTCGTATAATGCTTCGAAGTCTCCCTGCTGATATGGCAGGATCTTCTCTAATGCAGCTTCTCTCTCTTCTACAGTATCGGAGCAGATCATCTCACGGAAAGCAGCGATTCTGTCTTCCTCGAAGAACATATGCTCTGTACGGCAGAGACCGATACCTTCTGCACCAAGCTCACGAGCTTTCTTAGCATCTGCAGGAGTATCTGCATTTGTACGAACTTTAAGAGTTCTGAACTGATCAGCCCAAGCCATAACACGTCCGAACTCACCAGCGATTGTAGCATCAACAGTCTTAATTGCTCCATCGTAGATGTTACCGGTTGTACCATCGATTGAGATGTAATCTCCCTCATGGAACTCTTTGCCAGCTAATGTAAATTTCTTATTTTCTTCGTCCATAGCGATATCGCCACATCCGGATACACAGCAGGTACCCATACCACGTGCAACTACGGCTGCGTGAGATGTCATACCACCACGAACTGTTAAGATACCCTGGGAAGCTTTCATACCAGTGATATCCTCTGGAGATGTCTCAAGACGTACTAATACGACTTTCTCTCCTCTTGCATTCCACTCTTCAGCATCCTCTGCTGTAAATACGATCTTACCACATGCAGCACCCGGAGAAGCACCAAGTCCTTTTCCGATCGGTGTAGCAGCTTTTAATGCAGCAGCATCGAACTGTGGATGAAGTAATGTATCAAGGTTACGAGGATCGATCATAGCAACTGCCTCTTCCGGAGTCTTATGTCCCTCGTCTACTAAATCGCAAGCGATCTTTAATGCAGCCGGAGCTGTTCTCTTACCGTTACGGCACTGAAGCATGTATAACTTCTTGTTCTCAACGGTGAACTCCATATCCTGCATATCATGATAATGATTCTCAAGAGTCTCACAAACTTTTAAGAAGTCTGCATATGCCTCAGGGAATTCTTTCTCCATCTGAGCGATTGGCATAGGTGTACGAACACCTGCAACTACGTCCTCACCCTGTGCATTGATTAAGAACTCACCCATCAGTTTGTTCTCGCCAGTTGCCGGATCACGTGTAAATGCAACACCTGTACCGGACTCGTTATTTAAGTTACCGAATACCATAGGCATTACGTTAACAGCTGTTCCCCAGGAATATGGGATATCGTTATCACGACGATATACGTTTGCACGTGGGTTGTCCCATGAACGGAATACAGCCTCGATAGCAAGTTTTAACTGCTCAACAGGATCTGAAGGGAAATCTGTACCTAACTGGTTCTTGTACTCAGCCTTGAACTGCTCTGCTAACTCTTTTAAGTCAGCTGCTGTAAGGTCGATATCAAATTTAACGCCTCTCTCTTCTTTCATCTTGTCGATGAGCTGCTCAAAGTATTTTTTACCAACTTCCATAACTACATCTGAGAACATCTGAATGAAACGTCTATATGAGTCATATACGAAACGCTCGAATGCAGGATCCGGATTACCTTTGATCATTGCAGCAACTACTTCGTCATTTAAACCAAGGTTTAAGATGGTATCCATCATACCTGGCATGGAAGCTCTTGCTCCTGAACGAACAGATACTAATAACGGATTCTCAAGATCGCCGAATTTCTTTCCGTTGATCTCTTCCATTTTCTTAACGCCTTCCATAGCCTGAGCCATGATCTCGTCGTTGATCTTGCGACCATCTTCATAGTACTGTGTACAAGCCTCTGTTGTGATTGTGAATCCCTGTGGTACAGGAAGTCCGATGCTTGTCATCTCTGCAAGGTTGGCACCTTTACCGCCAAGCAGGTTACGCATGGTCATGTCGCCTTCGCTAAACATATACACCCATTTGTTTGCCATTTTGATAATTCCTCCTAAAATAAATTACTATGTAATTATGGACACCGTATTTGTTTCCATAATCAAGCCATGTTATGTGCCTTTCTAAAACGCACATATTTATTCTAACATATTTTGTCTAAATAGCAACATTTTTTTTACTGTTTTTCCCTGTTTTTTTGTAACATTTTCACAATGTAAAACTTTGTTCCGTTATGTGGAACATTTTGGATTTGTTTATTTCTTTTTCCATTTTGCATACAGTGTGATTTTCCCCGTGCTGCCTTTCTTAATAGAGGTTACCTTTCTGGTACATTTTTTATCACGGTACCATCCTTTAAACACATACCCTTTTCTTGTTGGTGCTGCCAGTTTTATCATCTTTGAAGTAATGGTATATATTTTCGGATTTTTCTTATTATTTTTGCCTCCGTTTAATTTGTAGGTAATGGTGTACTTTTCCTTTGCCCATTTTGCATACAGTGTTACTTTTCCGGTACTGCCCTTTTTAATAGAGGTTACCTTTTTGGTACATTTTTTATCACAATACCATCCTTTAAACACATACCCTTTTTTTGACGGATTTGAAAGTTTTATCGTCTTTGAAGTGATTTTATATGTTTTGGGATTCTTCTTATTATTTTTGCCTCCATTCAGGTTATATGTAATCTGATACTGTGCTGCTTTCCACTGGGCATATAAAGTTACGACCTCATCTGCTTTTTTTGTCAGATTTTTTACATAGGCATTTTCCTCATAAAAGGTTCCCTTCCCATCTGGCTGCCTATTCCAGCCTGCAAATGTATATCCTTTCTTTTCAAACTTATTTTTTGAAAGTTTTTCCTTCTGACCCGCCGCACATGCTTTCTCACTCATTTTCCCTTTTGCTGCGCCATTGCCGTCAAATTTTATTGTATAAAGATATGGACACACGACAACCGGAACATTCCTCTTAAATGCTTCTGCATTGATTTTATCTTTGGAGAGACTGGTTATTACATATATTTTTTCAGGTCCGTCTGTCGTTTCCCAGGAAAATGCTTCGCTGCCAATCTCTGTAATCGTCTTTGGCAGCCTTATCTTCCCAAGCACGCCGCCGTCCTTATAAAACGCACAGATTCCGATTGTTTTTACCGCGGTCTGGGAAAGATCAAGTTCCCCCGTTAAATTTTTACAGGATAAAAAAGCATAACTGTCAATCGCCGTTAATGTTTTGGGGAATTTCACGGTTTTTAATCCACTGCAGGCAGAAAATGCACTACCGCCTATTTCTGTAACCAAAGTCTGGGATAAATCCATTTTCTCCAGTGAACTGCAGCCTGTAAATGTGCCAAATCCAATTTTCGTTATATTCTCTGGCAATTTCACCGTTTCCAATGCACTGCACCCCTCAAATGTTCCTTCCAATTCCGTTATCCCTGTCTGTGACAAATCTGCTTCTTCCAACAGCGTGCAGTCTGCAAACACACCCGCTCCATCATTCACTTCCAGCACGTCAATATCTTCAAATCCGGCACACTTTGCCTGACGGATATTTTTATTTTTTACGGCAGCCAGTTCGAAATACCAGTCTCCTCTGAGCCACTTAGAAGGAATCAGACTGTAATACAACCCATCTTTCAGCAAACCATCAATCCGATATATCTGATGACTTGATAATTCTGCAATTTCTTCCGGTGTCAGATCAAAACACCTGTAAGAATACCCATGATACTCCCATTCTTTATCTACGGTATAAGAGTTGCTACTGCACCATGTAGCATCTGCAAAAATCCATTTTCCATTTTCACTGTCATAAACAGCATTGTATTCATGGGCATGCCCCTCTAAATCCATGCACGGAATTCCAATGGAAATGCACAATGTTCTCATAAGGCTTGCATAACCCGAACACATAGCACGCTTTTGCTCGTACACCTCATAAGGTGACCAATAACTTGGCTTATTATTATAATAGGCATAATAATCATAATAAGTTCTGTCCGCAACAAATGCCATAATCGCTTTTATTTTCTCATACTGTGTAGTACACCCGGCTACAGCCTGTAATGCAGCCTGTCTTAATTCCTCAAACTGGGCATCTGTTATAGCATTCCTTTCAGGATCTGTTAAAAAGTAATCCGGGTCTGCATATTTATTAATCAGAGTCCAGGCCTTCTGTTCCGCTGCAATCTGCTCTTCACTTGCGTCCCCCTTGATTGAAGTTTCTTCCCGTTCTTCTGTTTCTTCTTCCATTTCCGGCAGTTCTGTTTCTGTGTCTGGCTGCTCTGTCTCCTCCGGCTGTTCTTCTGTGTCTGGCTGCTCTGTCTCCTCTGACTGTTCTTCTGTGTCTGGCTGTTCTGTTTCTTCCGACTCTGGCTGTTCCGTATTCTCCCGTTTCTCCTGTTCGCCTGCCTGTGTCTCCTGACGTTCACGATCCATCAGATCCAGTTCTTCCGTATCCGCATATTTTTCATTTACTTTCTCTGATGCCGATTCCGCTTTTTCTGTCTCTGCAATCACATTCGCCTGCATATTTACCGGCATCCCACCAACCAAAACAGTCGCAGCCAGCAATGCCGTAAAAGCTTTTTTCATCCCTCCTTTCATAAACTAAAACTCCTCCTTCATTTGTACCGCTATGTTACATTACCTTTTCTATATTATAACCGCAATACGACTATTTTCAATTGTTTGCGAAATCATTTCTATCATATCTCCGCAGACTATCTGCCTGTACATACTTCAAAATATTTTTCTTCTCCTCCGCGAGGTGCGCATCCCGCCCGGAGGGCGTTTTCATTCATAGGACGTAATTTCCTATGAATGAAAAACAGACGGATCATTCCCACCCAACAGGAATAATCCGTCTGTCTTTTTCTTTTTATTCTCCGCTTCGAAAAATCCTAGAAATCTACTTCCGTGTCATAGTAACAGCATTTCAACAGCTTTTCCATCTCCTCCTGGCTCGGCTGTCTCGGGTTTGATCCTGTACATGCATCTAAGATTGCATTGGCTGCGATCTCCGGCAGTCTCTCTAAGAACACTTCTTCCGGTACAAAGCCCTGCTCGGTCGGATAACTGTCTGCACCATAATTCTTAATACAGTGCGGAATCTTTAAGTCATCATTCATACCACGCAGATATTTGATCAGAAGTTCCACTTTCTCGTCTAATGAATCACCGCCAAGTCCCATGAAATCTGCGATCTCACCATAACGTTTCTTTGCAGTTTCATCTTTGGCGTTAAATGCGATCACTTTCGGCAGATACATTGCGTTGGCTGCACCGTGGATGATATGTGCGCCGTAATCCGCAAATGCAGCACCGGTCTTATGTGCCATGGAATGTACGATACCAAGCAGTGCATTGGAAAATGCCATACCGGCAAGACACTGTGCATTATGCATGTTATCTCTCTTTTCCATATCCCCGTTATAAGATCCTACCAGATCACGCTGGATCATCTTGATTGCATGCAGGGCAAGCGGATCTGTGAAATCACAGTTCGCTGTCGATACATATGCCTCGATTGCATGTGTCATCGCATCCATTCCGGTATGTGCTACCAGTTTCTGTGGCATTGTCTCTGCAAGTTCCGGATCAACGATTGCAACATCCGGTGTGATCTCAAAGTCAGCGATCGGATATTTGATACCTTTCTCATAATCGGTGATGATGGAAAATGCAGTTACCTCTGTTGCAGTTCCCGAAGTTGAGGAAATCGCACAGAAATGCGCTTTCTTACGAAGTTTTGGAATACCAAACACCTTGCACATATCCTCAAATGTGATATCCGGATATTCGTATTTGATCCACATAGCCTTTGCCGCATCGATCGGCGAACCTCCTCCGATCGCAACGATCCAGTCCGGACCAAACTCTTCCATCGCCTTTGCGCCCTTCATTACGGTCTCCACCGATGGATCCGGCTCAATTCCTTCAAAAAGCTGTACTTCCATGCCGGCTTCTTCCAGATACTGTTTTGCGCGGTCAAGAAAACCGAAACGTTTCATGGAACCACCGCCTACGCAGATAATCGCCTTTTTGCCTTCAAACGTCTTTAATGCTTCCAATGCCCCTTTTCCGTGATACAAATCGCGTGGTAATGTAAATCTTGCCATCTTTCCTCCAATCTGCCGCCATCAAAAGGCCGCCCCCTGACACATACACATGCCTGTATTTTTTGTGTCATTTACTGTGTGCAACTTTTATATAACCATCACATATTTTGTTAATTAAATAACAATATGTATGGTAACATTATATCATATCTTTCAAAAATAAGAAGCATTTTTATACATTTTTAATAATTCTTAATATTTTCTAAGCATTGTTTTTAAATCCACATTTTGGACAGATATTTCCTCCCTTATATACATAACCACAGCGGAAGCAGCAGATCGTATCATGTTTTTCTTTCGCCAGATAAGAAATATTTCGCGAATCCGGTTTTTCCTGTAAATAATGAATAAATTCATTCAATACCCCGGCATATGCCGTGAGCTGCTTATTTTCTACCGCATATGGAATTTTCGTCTTTTTCCCATTTTTCTCTGTCACATACACACCACGGTTTAAAAGTCCTGTGGATGCAGTGATCTCATCTATGGACGGAACATCAATACGGTAAGATGTCATCAGTGTGCTGTAATATAGATGTTCCGGTGTCAGGATAATCCCCTCTTTTCCACTGTTGTTTCTCGATGTGTCCACCACAAAAATCGGATATTCAAACAGACCGTTTCCTGCGGCATAGGATGCCATGGCATAATCGATAACCTCTGTTTCCTGCGGCGCTGCCTGCTTTAACAGCACTTTTCTCGCCGGGTAAAAATAATGTTTCTGGCTTTCTGTGATTCCCGCCTCTTCCAGTTCATTTTTCAGCTTATTTACAAGCTGTTCACACTCATCCGTCTTGATCTTGGAAAGACGCCTGCTTAAAAGTTCTAATGCATTATCCTTTAAATCCGGTAAATATGGTCCTTCTGCAATCTTCTGATACGCATCCATTCCCTCATCAAAGGACATGTGTGCCGGATCACCGGTAATTTCTGCGATCTCATTTTCATCCATCTGACGGATTTTATTCTCGATCTGCTCAAAATACGGCAAAACCAGCCCCGGCTCAAACTCCTTTTCTTTCAGACGCTCCTTAAGCTCTGTCAGATCATCTCTGGTGATTTTTCTCGACTGGCGGATCATATTTTTTATTTCCTGCTGTTCGGCAAGATTTTTCTGCGATTCTAACCGTTCCTGATATGGGGTTAAATCTACTCCTTCGTATTCTTTTAATTTCTCCCGAAGTGCATGGTAACGTGCCCTGTCCATATTAGGCGGCATTTTTCCAACCAGCTCTGCGACTTCCCGCTCTGCCTGTGTCTGCATTTTCTGTTTCAGATTTAAAAGCAGATTCTGTTTTTTCTCCTGCGGCAGCTTTTCCTCTGCAATCTCGTCATAGACACGGCGCATCACGGCATAATTTTTATCTGCGCAGCTCTCTGCCTTTTTATTTAACGCGGCAAGCTTTCTGTCCTGTTCTTTTTCCTCTAACATATCCAGGTATTGTTTCCGCTCTTCGGGCGAAATTCTTGTTTCATGCATGAGCTGATGTTTTAATTCGGAAAGCTGGCGCTCTGACATACGGTCTGCGACTCCAAATTTAGCCTGATAAGTCTCGCGGACTTTCTGCGCCTCCGCATTATTTACCTGTGCATATTTTTCATCGGACGATTCCCCGCTGATCTGCCCAGCTTCGTGCGGCTGCCTGCTGTCACTCTCATATCGGGAAACTTTCACATGGCGTCGTTCGGTTTCATCCTGACGTGCATCTGCATACAGCCTTTCGTTCTCATTCCGCTTCCATCCACTTTCACTCGCGCTTTCATTTCCATGCTGTTTTTCTGCGTGCCGGTTCTTGCTCTCATCCTGCTCTTCTTCATCATCTGTGACTTCGTCCTGATCTGATGCAGGCGTACTCTTTAACTTTTTACGACGCTTTTTTTCCTCCTGTATGGCAGGTTCGCAGGCTGCAATACTGCTTTCCGGGAAAAATCCCTCTTCTATCTTATTTAATAATTCCTCAAAGTCTGCATCTGAATATTCCGGCAGATCCTCGCACAGTTCCTCAAGTGGCTGCTGCTCGTCCTCGACACCCGCCGGCTTTCTGCCGTCCTCATACTCATTATAACGGCTGTTTGCCTCATGCTCGCCGTTACGCCCCATCAGCTCAAGATAATCTTCGTATGCCTTTTTATCCTCCTCAAAATCCATCAGATAAATATCGCCGTCTCCAAGAAGTTTCCATGGGCGCGGCGTATAAAATCTGTGACACGCTGCACAGGTACATGCTTTTGCCAAAAGGACTACTCCCTCAGGCGTCTCGATTCGAAACTCTTTTCCTTTCGGATACATGATCATATGCAGATTTCCTTTGCATTTTGGGCAGCGGTAACCAACTTTATAAAAGTTATTGCCAATCCTGCCTTTTGCTCTTTCTGACAGTGAAAGTTCTATTCTCTCAAAAACAGTATGCGCCATCTTCCATTCAACTTTATGCCAGAGTCCCTGTTCCTCGTCTGCTTCCTCTTCCTTCTGCACTGCTTCTTTTGCCTCAAGTGCCGCCTGTATCACATCTTCATAGGTAATACGCTTTCCTGCATGATAAAAACGAAAATACTGCGTGGTATATTCCGGTTCAATATAGATTCCTGCAAGCACATGCCCGAAAAGAGTATTCAGCTGCTCCGTATTTTTTTCCACACGAAGTCCCTGGATCGTTCCCCATTTTCCAAATGCATACAGGATCATATTGATCACATCCCGTACTGCTGCCTCATCGGTATCTTTGATCTCATCTTCTTTGATCGGCAGATCTACAATATTTTCCGCCACTTTTCTACTGTCAAAATGAAAAAACAGGGAGCGCACTTCCCCCTGTAAAATGAGATAATTATCAAGTGCCACAAAAAGACCTGTCCAGTTTACATTTGCATGCATGGTCTTTATCAGCCGTTCAAATGTCATTTTTAATTCGCTATCTGCTTTTAATACGATCACTTTTTTCACCTCTTACTTTTCAAATGCAGATTTTTCCTTCAAGATCTGCGCAAAACCCATATGAAGTTCTTCTTTTGCCCACTCAAAATCAATCTCCTGATTGCTGTCATTCAAACAGACGCTTCCACTCTTCTGATGACCTATATCAGCCACAATCCTGCTGTTATCATTTGAGACATCATAATACCGGCAGAGTCTTCTTACATTGCCGGGAACAAAACCGCCAGTCAGTTTCTGATACTCCCTGAGCACATACTGGCTGACATCCTCTTTCTGACGGAATTTATGGCTGCACACCTCGTTTAACAACTCCGGTTCTAATTCCCACATTTTCACAAAAGTACTCTTTTTAAAAGGAGACGGCCCATGAACCGTGTAAAATCCTGTAAACAACGGGAACGCCAGTTCTAACATATTATAAATAAAATACATAAACGGATAACCGGGATGGAAATATGCTCCCGGCTGTTTTTTCATATTTTCACGTTTGTCAAAATATTTTGCCAGAAGCATGGCATTATTCAGGTAAATATATGGCATGACCTGATCTTTTGTATTTGCCACATCAGGCTGAAGAGCCAGCATATCCACCGGAAGATCATTTTTAAAATACTGTTCCGGTCTGACCTTTTTTATCAGAAACATATCATCATTAAAATATACAAAATTCTCTGCCAGACCTGGGATTCTGTGCATATTCCACTCAATGGCATGTGAATTAAATGTCGGCAGATATTTTTCTGGAATAAAATCTTTATGATTTACAATATTTAACTTCGGATGTTCTTTATTTAACCAGGATGGCAGATGCCCCCATGTAACAAAGTGTATCCTGCGCACCCATGGTGCAAAACGCTCCACACCACGAAACCAGTACCTCAGCAGATCCCAGTCTCTGTATCTCTCTTTTCTGTCATCCTGTTTCTGCGACAGATCCGGCTGCATACTGTACTCCATTTTCTGTTTCTGCCAGTCCGGATCATTGCCATCTACCCATGTGATCACAAAATCAATTTCCGGAATATTATTGTCCTGCTTCATAAAACTCTCCATCCCTGTCCTGATTTTCATAAAAACAGTTTTTTCATCTGCTTAATAAATTTCACTGTTATCATGATAAAACAAATCCTGCAAAATGAAAATCCTATTTATCTGCTTAATTTATATTTTTTTTAGAAATACTGGTTTTTCCCTGTTTTAAGGCATTTCCGTTTCTTTTGTTAGCACTCATTGAAAAAGAGTGCTGATTTTCTATTGACTTTTGAAATTTGCGGTTATAATATTAGATTCAGGCAGCAGCGAGGCGGATCTGCCCACTGCATTTTATTACGATTATAAAGGAGTGTTTGAATATGGCAGAGAAACATGGAAATCTTTCAATTAACAGCGATAATCTGTTCCCGATTATCAAAAAATGGTTATATTCCGATCACGACATCTTCTTCCGTGAGCTGATCAGTAACGGATGTGATGCGATCACAAAATTAAAAAAACTCGAAATGATGGGCGAATATACATTACCGTCTGACTACAAACCGGAGATCCACGTTGTTGTAAATCCGGAGGAAAAAACCTTAAAATTTATCGATAATGGTCTTGGTATGACCGCAGACGAGGTTGAGGAATACATCAACCAGATCGCATTTTCCGGCGCAACAGATTTCATTGAAAAATACAAAGACAAAGCAAACGACGATCAGATCATCGGTCACTTCGGACTTGGCTTCTACTCCGCATTCATGGTAGCTGATCAGGTAACGATCGATACATTATCCTACAAAGACGGTGCAACGGCTGTTCACTGGTCCTGCGACGGCGGTACTGAATTTGATATGGCTGATGGCACCAAAGAAGGCGTCGGTACAGAAATCACCCTTTTCTTAAACGAGGATTCCGTTGAATTTTCCAACGAGTACCGTGCAAGAGAAGTCATCGAAAAGTACTGCTCTTTCATGCCGACTCCGATCTTCCTTGAGAAGGCAAACGCTGAGACAGAATATGAGACGATCGACGCCGCTGATAAATTAGACACAGACACTGTCGTTGAGACGATCCATGAGGAAGCAAAAACAGAGGAGAAAGAAAACGAAAACGGCGAAAAAGAAGTCGTTGAAGTTTCTCCTGCAAAAGATAAATTAAAGATCGTAAAGCGTCCGGTTTCATTAAACGATACCAACCCTCTCTGGGCAAAGAGTCCGAACGAATGCACCGACGAAGAATACAAAGCATTTTACCGCAAAGTATTCTTAGACTACAAAGAACCGTTGTTCTGGATCCACTTAAATATGGACTATCCGTTTAATTTAAAAGGTATCCTGTACTTCCCGAAGATCAATACCGAGTATGATTCCATCGAGGGAACCATCAAACTTTACAACAACCAAGTATTTATCGCCGATAACATCAAGGAAGTCATTCCTGAATTCTTAATGCTCTTAAAAGGTGTGATCGATTGCCCGGATCTACCGCTTAACGTATCCAGAAGTGCACTGCAGAACGATGGTTTTGTAAAGAAGATCTCCGAGTACATCACCAAGAAAGTAGCTGACAAGCTGATCGGTATGTGCAAGACGGATAAAGAAAATTACGAGAAATACTGGGACGACATCAGCCCGTTCATCAAATTCGGCTGTCTGAAAGATACCAAGTTCTGTGACAAGATGAACGATTACATCCTGTTCAAGAATCTGGATGACAAATATCTCACTCTTCCGGAACTCTTAGTCAAAGAGGAAGAAAAGAAAGACGAAAACAAAGATGAAGCTGAGGTATTAGATGCTGACGGCAATCCGATCAAAAAGGAAAGCACCGATGCAGCAGATGAGAATACTGAGGAAAAAGATGAGCGCAAGGTAATCTACTATGTAACTGACAAACTTCAGCAAGGTCAGTACATTAAGATGTTCAAAGAGCAGAACATGGACGCTGTCATCTTAGACCACAACATTGATACTTCCTTCATCTCACAGCTTGAGCAGCGCAATGAGCATTATAAATTCATGCGTATTGATGCAGATGTCACAGAATCCTTAAAGGACGAGACTTCCGCTGAGGACTTAAAGGCTGAGACAGATACCCTGACTGATGTGTTTAAAAAAGCTTTAAACAACGATAAACTGACTGTCAAAGTTGAGAAGCTGAAAAATGCGGATATCGCTTCTGTCATCACGCTTTCCGAGGAAGGCAGACGTATGCAGGATATGATGAAGATGTATGCAATGAACGGCATGGGCGGCATGGATCCGAACATGTTTGCTGCGGATCAGACCCTGACCTTAAACGCAAACAATGAACTTGTAAAATATATCTTTGAGCACAAAGATTCCGAGCATGTTCCGATGTTCTGTGAACAGCTTTACGATCTTGCAATGCTTTCCAACCAGCCGCTGTCTGTTGACGCTATGGCAAAATTTGTACAGCGCAGCAATCAGATCATGATGCTTTTAGCAAAATAATTTTTACAGAATACAAGCCCCTGCAAAACCTGTAGATACGAGTTTTGCAGGGGCTTTCTCATGCTGTTTTTTATCGTGTTTATACCTGAATTTCTATAAAAATATTATTTTGCTGCCGTATAGATTGCGATCATATCTTCCACATCCAGATGCTTTACTTTTCCAAGATTGCCTCTGACTGCCGCATTACACTTTTCTGCCAGTTCTTTTATCTGTTCTTCTGTCGGCGCAATGCCAAGTTCCGTTAATGATGTCGGCATATGGATTTCCCGGTAAAAATCCTCCATTGCAGCAATGCCTGCCTCTGCCGTCTTCTGTTCTGTCTCCTGCGGCTCCACACCCATAACGTGCTCTGCAAACTGCACAAATCGTTCAATACGCTCCCCGCAGACATAGCGTGCCCAGCTTCCCCAGATTGCGGCAAGCCCTGCTCCATGTGCCACATCAAACATTCCACCAAGCTCGTGTTCTAATTTGTGCGTTGCCCAGTCACCACCATCCGTTCCGCAGCCGGTCAGTCCATTATGGGAAAGACTTCCCGCCCACATGACTTCTGCGCGCGCATCATAATTTTCCGGCTCTTTTACAAGGATTTTTGCATTTCTGATCACCGTGCGCATCAGTGCTTCACTGATTCCATCCGTCAGTTCCATGTTTTCACCGTGGTTGAAATAGCGTTCCATCGTATGCATCAGAATATCCGTGCATCCGCATGCTGTCTGATACGGTGGAAGCGTCATCGTAAGCTCCGGATCTAAAACAGCAAACTTTAATCGGCTGTAATCGGTCGTGCATCCTCTCTTCATACCGCCATCTTCCTTTGTTATTACGCAGGAACCGCTCATCTCACTTCCCGCCGCCGCGATCGTAAGCACTACACCGATCGGCAGACATGCAGTCGGTTTCCGTTTAAAATCAAAGAAATCCCACACGTCTCCTTCATTTGCAACACCATATCCGATCGCCTTTGCGGAATCAATGACACTTCCGCCGCCGACGGCAAGGATGAAATCGACATTTTCTTTTTTACAGAGTGCGATTCCTTCATACACCAGAGAAAGTCTCGGGTTAGGAACGACACCGCCCAATTCGATGTAAGTGATCCCCTCTTTATCAAAGATCGCCTCGATCCTGTCTAACAGACCGGAGCGTCTGGCACTGCCGCTTCCATAATGGATGAGAACCTTTTTACAGTTCTGTTCTTTTATCAGGTTTCCAACTTTTTGTTCCGCACCTTTTCCGAAAACAACTTTTGTCGGTGCATAATAATTAAAATCGTTCATTTTGCTCCTCATTCCCACATGTAAAAGTTCTTATTCCCTCTTTTCATAACTATTTCTAGTTATATAAGCTATTATCGGTAAGAAAACGTATCTGCTTTAGTCTGAACAAGCTCGCAGGAAACCATCACCGGTTCTCTGCGGGCTTACACTCTCTTATCGTATCTTCTTATTATATATCTGTCTGACAAACTATCTACATTGAAATTTTATCAAGTATTCCGGTCAGATGTGCGATTGTCACCCCATAATTTGTCATCGGAACCTGCTGTTTTTTGGCACGGTCGATCCGCGACATCACATATTTGCGGTTAAACATGCATGCACCGCACTGGATGATCAGATCATAGCCGGATAAATCTTGTGGAAAATCCGTTCCACTCATGATGTCTACGGTAATGCTCTCTCCTGCGCGCTTTTTTAACATGCGCGGGATTTTGACTCTTCCGATATCTTCCTGCAGTGGCGCATGGCTGCAGCATTCTGCGATCAGAACATGCGATTCATTTGTCAGGGAATCTAACATTTTTGCACCTTCCACATAGTAAGGAAGATCTCCTTTATACGCTGCAAACAAAACAGAAAATGAGGTCAGCATGCTCTCTTTCGGCTTGTGCTCATACACATAGCCGAATACCTGTGAGTCTGTGATGATCAGTTTCGGCGGTTCTTTTAAGGCTGCAAGTGCCGGCAATAGTTTATCCGTTGTCACACTCATGACCAGGCACTTTTTATCCAAAAGTTCCCGTAATGTCTGCACCTGCGGCAGGATCAGACGTCCTTTCGGCGCCTGGATATCCTGCGGCATGACCAGTAAGACGAAATCTTCTTCTGTGACGAGATCTCCCGTGATCAGCCTATCTCCGTAATTTTCCGGCACAAGGCGGGCGAGTTCTTCCCTGACTGCGTCGATCCCTGCCCCCGTTTTGGCACTGACTGTGAGCGCCTGTTTTCCTGTTTTTTCTTTGATATAAGAAGCAAGTTCGTCCGTATGCGGATCAATATCTGCTTTCCCGACGAGGAACAAAACAGGCGTATTTTTTTCTTTCAGAAACTGATACCACTTTAATTCTTCTGTGAGATCCGGTAAGTTCTCCTGATTTTTCTCGGACGACTGTTGTAATTTTTCTTTTGCATCTTTCGTCTCTGAAGCATCCTCTCTGCAGGCATCCGCGCCAGATACCACGATCACAGCGATATCCGCCTTTTCCGCTGCCAGTTTCGTTTTCTCCACACGGCGTTCCCCAAGCTCAGTCTCATCATCAAATCCCGCTGTGTCAATAATCACACAGGGACCAAGCGGACTGATCTCCATCGGCTTATAGACCGGATCCGTCGTCGTTCCGGCAACATCTGCAACAATGGAGACTTCCTGATGTGTGAAGGCGTTGATAAAAGAAGATTTCCCGCTGTTTGTTTTCCCGAACACACCAATATGCAGACGGTTGCTGCCTGGTGTATCATTCAGTGTTCCTGCCATAGTACTCCTCATTTCCCTTAGAATCTGAAATCACGTTTTCCCTCTGCGATATCGTGGATGTGCTCGTATGCAGTCTGTTTTACTTTCGGATTCGGAATTTTTTCAAGTTCTCTGTCGATCAGCTCCATACCAAGACGTTTTGTCTCTTCGCTTGCATAATCTTCCAGATATTCTTTTAATGTCATCAGCGCATTCGGGTGACAGCAGTTTAAGATCTGCATGTTTTTACAAAGTGCCATAAAACGGTCACCGGTTCTTCCCTCGCGGTAACATGCAGTACAGAAACTTGGGATATACCCCAGTTTGATCAGCCAGTTCACAACTTCATCTAAGGTTCTCTGGTCGCTGACATCAAACTGCTCGCTGGTCACTTCTCCTTCTTTTTCCGGCTCTGCGTAGCCGCCGACGCTTGTTTTTGATGCACCGCTGATCTGGGAAACGCCAAGCGGAAGGACTTTGTTTCTCACTTCCTGGCTCTCTCTTGTTGAGATGATCATTCCGGTATATGGCACGGAAACACGGATCAGAGCACAGATCTTTGCAAATGTGTCGTCAGAGATGCCATTGTCAAATGCAGACGGATCAATGTCATCTGCATGCTTGATTCGCGGTACACTGATAGTATGCGGTCCGACTCCATGTACTGCCTCTAAGTGTTCTGCGTGCATCAAAAGTCCTGCAAACTCATAACGGTAAAGGTCAAGTCCAAACAATACGCCAAGTCCTACATCATCAATTCCGCCCTCCATTGCACGGTCCATCGCCTCTGTGTGATATGCGTAATCGTGTTTCGGTCCGGTCGGATGCAGCTTTTCATAGCTTTCTTTATGGTAAGTCTCCTGAAACAGGATATAAGTTCCGATTCCAGCTTCTTTTAATTTGCGGTAATTTTCCACGGTCGTTGCAGCAATATTGACATTGACACGGCGGATCGCACCGTTTTTATGTTTGATGCTGTAGATGGTCTTGATGCACTCTAAGATATATTCGATCGGGTTGTTGACCGGATCTTCGCCCGCCTCAATAGCAAGACGTTTATGTCCCATATCCTGCAATGCAGTAACTTCTTTTACGATGTCTTCCTGCGTCAGTTTCTTTCTTGCAATGTGTTTGTTTTTCAGATGATACGGACAGTATACACAGCCGTTCACGCAGTAGTTTGACAAATAAAGCGGTGCAAACAATACGATACGGTTTCCGTAAAAATCTTTTTTGATCTGCTCTGCAAGTGCATAAACTTCCTGGATTTTTTCAGGAATCTCACATGCTAAGAGGACAGATGCCTCCCTATGATTTAAGCCCTTTCTTAATTTTGCCTTCTCGATGATCTCATCGATCAGTGCCACATTGTCCTTGTTGGCATCTGCATAGGCAAGTGTCTCTCTGATCTCCTCATCTGAAATAAACTCTTCTGCTTTTAATGATTTTGCGTTATACATACATTCTTCCTTTCTTTCCGGTCAGTTTGCGCCCGCTTGCTTTCCGGTTAGTGTATTTTTATATGGACGACAGACTGCTCTTTTTGCAGAACTGTCGTATAAAACCAGTAGATCCGCCTTAAGTCTGCTGGCTTTTTGTCAATTTGTGATTTCTGAAGTTATCTTATGTCCGCCCGTTCTGTCTCACAGATGGCTGATACTTTCCATTCTGCTTTCTTATGGCTGAAAATCGCCCCTGTTTACGGCTACCTGATAGCCAATGCTTTCCATTCGTTTCTGCATGCAGAAGCGGCACTCTGCTGCCTCGTCACCGGTGCAGATCTTATTATCATATAATTTATATTTCTCCCGCACGGCAACCGGGGATAAATTCGGCATGACGACATTTGCTCCCGCTAAAATTCCAAGCTCCCTGCCCTTGGGATGAATCGTTCCAAGCGCTGTGGTCGCCGGGAGAAGTACATGCGGATGGATCAGTCTGATAATGGAAAGCAGCCGCAGTGTCATCTCCATAGTGCCCGCTGTCTCAGTACCAAACGGCGTATCTTTCTGCGGGATAAACGGACCAATACCGACCATCTGCGGTTTCAATCTACGGATAAACTGCAGATCTTCCCACAGGGTATCTACGGTCTGATAAGGCGAACCTACCATAAATCCGCATCCGGTCTGATATCCGATTTCTTTTAAATCTCTAAGACAGCGCATCCGGTTCTGATAGGACATCTCTACCGGGTGCAGTTTCTTATAATGTGCCTCATCTGCCGTCTCGTGGCGCAGCAGATACCGGTCTGCCCCCGCATCAAAATATGCCTGATAGCTCTCTCTTGATTTTTCTCCGATAGAAAGTGTCACCGCACAGTCGGGATATTCTGCCTTGATCTTTGAAACGATCTGACAGATCTTTTCATCGGTATAAAATCCATCCTCCCCACCCTGCAGTACAAAGGTGCAAAATCCCAGCTCATATCCGATTTTACAGCAGGAAAGAATCTCTTCTTCCGTCAGCCGGTAGCGGTCTGCGTGGCAGTTACTTCTGCGGATTCCACAGTAAAGGCAGTCATTTTTGCAGTAATTTGTGAACTCAATCAGTCCGCGGATGTAGACATTTTTTCCATAGATGCGGTCACCTGTGTTCCGCGCACGCTGTTTTAAATCCTGTATCATCGCATCGTCCTCTGTGGCAAGAAGAAATGCAAGCTGTTCTTTTGTGATATCTGCTGTCTTTTCTATTGTCTCTGGCAGATTTTTAAAATTCTGCGCTGACATGCCATAGTTTTTCTGTTTGTTTTTGTCTGGTGTTCTCTGGTTTTGTAACATAAATTTATCCCTGTCCGATCATAATGGTCTTTCTGCTAGTGAGATTGGGCATCCGACATATATTTCTTTTGATTTTGCCCAATGTGTATATTTTCAATTCATATCCACGCCAGCTTATGCCATGCCAACATTCGAATACACCGTCTTTGCCGTGATTCCATCAAGTCTGCCGATTTTCCCGGAAAGTGCATTGATAACATCCTGCGGCGCATCGATTGCAACGCTGATGATATGCACATTCCGCTCACGGTATGGCAGACCCATCCGTCCGATAATATACGAGCCGTATTCATGCAAAAGTTTATTTAATTCCGGCGTGGAATCCATATTTTCAACGATGATCCCGATCAAAGCTACTCTTGTATCCATTCGTTTCCTCCCTGATTATCAAATTTATATGATTTGCATACACGAATCTATGATACAGATTTTGGAATAAAAAAAACTGTACCCCTAATTTCAGGTACAGCCTAATAAGAGTCGCATTGCGCCTCTTACATTTTCCATTTATGCCATACCTTTCATCTCAAGTGATTCTTTTGATGTCAGCGTCTTTTCTTTTTCTAATAAACAATCTTGTACAAAAAGGACTTTACATGTGCTCTTTGCAAAGATTTACAATCTCAATTTAGATGCATTTTACGGGCAAATTTCTTATTATAACAATACCCTCTGCATACACAAAAATTATACAGCAAAATTTTTTGCCTATATAAGTATTATGTATACAAAGGGTATCATGATTTTTTAAGAATTGCAATTATGTTTCGATTCTGTACGATATAAAATACAAAAAATGTGTTACTGTTCACACATACTGTGTGAGCAGTAACGATTACAGCCCATTTTAAATGCATCTTCGATGCATGGGGCTGTAATCTGGCATGATATAGTCTTTGGCGCACAGCTTGACAGCAAGTGTCAAGCTTGCGAGTGAACAGTAACAAAAATGTTACTCTTTACGGCACCGGCTCTTCCTCCGGCACCTCGATCTCTTTGATCATCGTCTCATTTCCACATAAAAGCCAGGTATGTTCCCCGCCGCACTCCGGGCAGATCTTACCATGTGCTACGGTATCATATTCGCAGCCACAGTCATCACAATGTGTCACTGCATGGATTGTCTCGATATTTAACTCACTGCCGGATAAAACCTCTGTGCGGTCCGCCGCCCAGCGCCAGCAGTCTGTGAGATAAGACGGCACGATGCCGGACACTTCCCCGATGGAAAGTGTCACAGCCGAAACCTTTGTCAGTTCATTTTCCTGCGCGATCTCCTCCACGCTTTTGATCACATGAAATACGATTCCAAGTTCATGCATTCGCTTTATTTCTCCTTTTTTCCAAAACGGATCTTCACTTCACGTTTTAACATATAAGGAAGAATTGCCTTCATCTTGTCCTCCGCTTTTACCATACGGCTGCACTCCGGCAGCTCGCGGTGCAGATGGATCGCATCAAATTCACACTTTGTCGTGCAGACACCACAGCCGATACACTTGTTCGGATCGACCACGGAAGCTCCACATCCAAGACAACGCGCAGTCTCGATCTTCACCTGCTCTTCGGTCAGTGTCCTGTGTGCATCGCGGAATGATCTGTGCGCATCAATCTTGTCATCCATTGCAGGACGCTGTCTCTTTGCACTGTCATATTCTTCCAGGGCAAGATTTTCCTTATCCAGTTCGATAAACTGACGGCGGTTTCTTCCGATCGTCATGCTTGCGTTTTTATGTACAAAACGGTGAATGGACTCTGCACCTTCTTTTCCGGCTGCGATCGCATTGATTGCAAAACTCGGTCCGGTATAGACATCTCCACCGACAAAGATATCCGGTTCTGCGGTCTGGTAAGTAAGCGGATCTGCTACTGCTCCGTTTCCTCTTCCAAGTTCCACTTTAGAGCCTGCCAAAAGGTCACCCCAGAGAATGCTCTGTCCAATACTTAAGTATACATGCTCACATTCCACGGTCATTGTCTCATTCTCATCGAACTGTGGGTTAAAATGTCCAGTCTCATCTTTGACGGAAACACATTTTTTCAGCACGATGCCACGCACTTTACCGTTTTCTGTCAAAATCTCTTTCGGACCCCAGCCACAGTGAACGGCAGCTCCCTCTTCTTTGACTTCTTCCACCTCATCTTTGGATGCCGGCATCTCTTTTTCAGACTCTAAGCAGAACATGGAAACTTCGTTGGAACCACAGCGTGCCGCTGTACGTGCCACATCGATTGCCACGTTACCGCCACCGATGACAACAGATCTGCCATCCACGCGGTAGTCTTCGTTTCCACCGGATACGATATGTAAGAAATCAACCGCACTCATTACACCCGCGGCATCCTCGCCCGGAATGCCTGCTTTGCGGCTTCCCTGGCAGCCGATTGCAATATAAAATGCCTGATATCCCAGCGCGCGCAGTTCGTCTAACGAAATATCTTTTCCAACTTCCACGCCGCATTTGATATCCACACCAAGTTCACGCATCACTTCGATTTCAGCATCCACAACATTTTTCTCTAATTTAAAAGAAGGAATACCGTAAACGAGCATACCGCCCGGACGTTCATTTTTCTCAAATACAGTCGGTTTGTAACCTCTGGCTGCCAAATAAAACGCACAGCTTAAACCAGCCGGGCCACCACCAATGATTGCAATCTTCTGTGGGAAAGTTCCACGGTTTGACGGCTGTACGACCGGTGGAATGTAACGTGTATCTGAATTCAGATCCAGTTCTGCGATAAATTTCTTGACATCATCGATCGCAACTGCCTGGTCCACAGTTCCTCTTGTACATGCATCCTCACAGCGGTGGTTGCAGACACGGCCGCAGACTGCCGGGAACGGATTTTCCTTTTTGATCAGGGCAAGGGCATCTGTGTATCGTCCCTGTGCCGCCATCTTTAAGTATCCCTGTACTGCGATATGTGCCGGACATGCCGTCTTACACGGTGCCGTTCCGGTATCATAACAGTTGATGCGGTTGTTATCACGGTAATCCATATCCCATTTTTCCGGTCCCCACTTGGTATTATCCGGCAGCTCGTGTTTCGGATAGGTGATGGTTCCATCTTTCGTACAGAGTTTCTGACCCATTTTTACGGCACCCGCCGGACAGTACTCTACGCAGCGTCCACATGCAACACAGTCCTTTGTCTCAACCTTTGCCACATAAGCAGAACGTGACATGTTCGGTGTGTTAAATAGCTGTGAAGTACGAAGTGCGTTACAGATATTTACATTGCAGTTACAGATGGCAAAAATCTTATCCTCACCGTCAATGTTTGTGATCTGATGAACAAATCCGTTGTCCTCCGCACGCTGTAAGATTTCCATTACCTTTTCACGTGTAATGTAATGTCCCTTGTTTGTCTCGACTAAATAGTCAGCCATATCGCCGACACCGATACACCAGTCTTCCGGATCATCCGCGCATCCCTCGCCCAAAACACCGCGGGAATAACGGCAGGAACACGGACCTGCTGCATATTTTCCATCATATTTATCCAGCCAGTGGGAAATATGCTCGACACTGACAGACTCATTTTCCGTCTCGATCGCTTTCTCAACCGGGATAACGTGCATACCGATTCCAGCGCCTCCTGGCGGTACCATCGGTGTTACTTTCTGCAATGGTAAAAATGCCATGCGCTCAAAGAATGATGCAACTTCCGGGTGCTCTTTGATCTGATCTAACTTCATGTTAAAAAACTCTGCACTTCCTGGTACATACATCGGAAGGACATACTGTTTCTCGTGTTTCGGATTCTCCCAGTTGTACTCTAAAAGACCGATGTTACTCATTTCCTGCAACAGTTCTTCTAACACTTTTTCTTCTTTTCCGGTTGCTTTTACGACCTGTGCTAATGTCATCGGTTTGCGCACTTTCATTTTCAGTGCAACTTCTGCCATCTCATCCGTCACAAGTGCTTCTAATCCATAATATTCCGGATCTTCGGCTGTCACTGTATGACCGATACGGTCGGTGATCTTCTGTCCTAATTTTAAGATCAGCTCTCTCGGCTGTTCCGGTGGTGTGTACTCAAACTTTTTCATGCGTGTTCCTCCTCTTTCCATGCAGCGGTCTCTTTTTTCAGCCAGTCTGCCCATTCTTCCATACCTTCACCTGTCTTTGCACAGATCGGGATGATCTTTGCATTCGGATTGCGCATCAGGATGTTCTTTTTACACTGCTCTAAGTCAAAATCAAAATATGGCATCACATCGATCTTGTTGATCAGCACGACATCGCAGATGGAAAACATCAGCGGGTATTTTAAAGGTTTGTCATGTCCTTCCGGTACGGATAAGATCATCGCATTTTTCACTGCACCCGTATCGAACTCCGCTGGACATACCAGATTGCCGACATTCTCTAAAATAACCAGTTCCACATCATCTGTTCCAAGTCCTTTTAATCCCTGTCTCGTCATATCTGCATCCAGATGACACATGCCGCCTGTATGAAGCTGGATTGCCTTTGCTCCGGTCTTTAAAATTGTTTCCGCATCCACGTCAGAGTCGATATCTGCCTCCATGACACCGATCTTCAAGTCATCTTTCAGTGCCTCGATCGTGCGTGTCAGCGTCGTTGTCTTGCCTGATCCAGGCGATGACATCAGGTTCAACAAGAACACGCCGTCTTTTTTCAGTTCTTCGCGAAGCAATGCTGCCTGCTTGTCATTGCTCTCGAAAATGCTCTGTTTTACTTCCAGAATCCGTACATTTCCCATGATAATCTCCATTTCTTTTGTAACATTTTTCGCCTTATCTGTTACTTATAGATAAATTCTATCATTTTAGGGTGGTTGTGTCAATAAATTCTGGTCATACCAGTGTGCCAATTTTTTAGAATTTGTTTAGAATTGTCTGATTGCTATCACAGGAATGCGAAGATTTTTTAATTCATGGACGTAATTTTCCTATGAAGATTCGGGTGTCAAAAGGTGGCTTCCAAATTTTGACACCCGAATCCTATGAATTAAAAAAACAACACTACAGTCCGCAGAAAAACCTGTATACTGTAACGTTGTCTGTCTTACTTTAGTATGCCTTTACTTTTACATATCCTTCTTCATAAGAATATTTCAGATAAGTAATAACATTTACAACCTGTCTCTTATCATCATCAATGTGTATCCTAATAAGTTTTGACCTCTCCATTTGCTCAAATCCATCCGATCTGGATCTTTCATAGATAATCCAATCCCCCAAATTCTGTCTTTTACCGCACATTCTGCAAGGATTTGATCTTTCGTATGTAACAAACCTTCCCTCAATTTATCATTTTGGGAAAATTTTGCTATAAGCCCTTCATAAACTACAATCTGCCTTATACCATTCCAGTAATTTTCATTATAGCCTGCCACCATACGTCCCAGTTCTTTTATAGATCCAACCTCATCTGTTTCCAATATCTTTTCAGCAATCACATCGTCTCTGAAACAAACTGCCTTTTTATACATCATATATTGCTCCATAGATGAAAATCCGATTCCATTTACATCAAACTGTGACATATACCAGTTACTCAAGTATCCATTTTCCTCATCAGGATTATGAAAACATAAAATATCCATTTTATGCTGCACCTACCTTTTTTACTGCCAGATCAAGCTCTAAGTCATGCAGTCCGTGATACGCTTTCATCAAAAAATTTAACGGTACTTTTTCTATCACCTCCGAGCTTGGAATATTATAGTACCATTGATAATACGCATAAAACTCGCCAATCCAGTCCGGCATAAACCCTTCTAAAGCCTTTCCAGCTTTCAATTTATACTTTTCTGTATCCGAAAAATATCTCCATAATTCTTTAGCATCCATGGTATTAACATACGCCATCGACTCATCGATATATTTTCTGGTTTTACTTTTCATATACGCTTCTATAAAATCCGTTGTATCATTTTCAGGAAATGTCTGCGCTACAAAATCAAACAGTTTTCCCTGACTCTCTACCACATCATCTAAATATGTCTCTGAATATGCCCGCATTTTTCTCTCCTCATAAAAGTGTACTAAACACATTGGTTACTTTATTTGCATCAGAGTCAATCAATTCTTTCATCCTTTTCCTTGCTGTCACATCGCGTTCATTGTATTTTTCATTAAACTCGTCATATTCCACGGAAATAAGTTCTTCTTTTCTCTCAGACAGCCTCGAATATGCCAGTTCTGATTTAATACAATACTGTATTCCCAAACCTCCCAACAAAAGGAGCTCTTCTAAAATTTCCACATCAATTTCATCTCTGACAAACGCTTTTGCAATATAAAAGTACGATGCATCCGCTCTCCATCCTTTTATCACATCATATCCGCTTGTTTCGATACCATATTTTGCAATAAACTTCTGCGACAACATTCTGTAACGCTTAGAGTCTGCTGCATCCCTGTGTTTCATTAATTCAGCCAGCCATGATAAAATGCTATATTTCTGGAAATCAAGTACTTTCAGTCCTTCCATATCCAACTCATATTTATGAACCCAGCCATTTGTCTCATCCGGTCTGCAAACCGCCCATTCTTTTGCAAGATCAATATTTTCCGTCAAATAAAAGCCTTTTCCGTAATCATGCCGGTTTTCTCCCAATCCAAAAGCTGGCTTTATTTCTTTGTCAGGACTCCCATGATACAAGATAATCTTACCCATATCGTCATCCTCCCTATACAAACATAATTTAGAAATTGCAATCTGTTCCGCTTTTTTAAGCTAAGTTCTTTTAGCGTACCCAATAATGCTTTATTCCCCTCTTTGATTGCCTGATCTACCTCTTTTCCTAGAGCAATACATAAAAAGGTCATCCGCTACCTCACGATAACACCGCTAAGCCTACGCTATTGAAAAAAGTGTCGCAGGTAATGCAGCCGGAGCCACACGCATCTCTGCACGGATTGACCGATTTCATTTTACCATTTCTTCTGAAAATATTCTATACCTATCCTGCCATAGATTGCACCAGAAAAAAACAACGCTACAGTCCGCAGGAAAACCTGTATACTGTAACGTTGTCTGTCTTACTTTAATATGCCTTTACTTTTACTTTGGAAGAAAGTCCCCTGCTCTTAAATAATTTCTTATAAGCGGATAATTTCTTCTTCGGTACTTTGACCGTGGTTGCTTTTGTGATTCCTTTAAATGTACTCTTAGAAAGTGTCTTTGCTTTCAGTTTTGTAGATTTTATCGTAATTGTCTTTAACTTCTTGCATCCGGAAAAGACATTTTCTCCGATCTTTGATACATTCTTACCGATCGTAACCGTCTTTAGTTTCTTATTATTCTTAAATGCACTCTTTGCGATCGATGTTACTTTATAGGTCGCACCATTAATTTTGATAGAATCCGGCACAGCGATCTTTGTCTGTTTTTTGTTTTTCGGTGCCTTGTATTCTACCTCATGGACTTTACCGGCATTCTTCTTGATGGTATAGAACGATCCATCTGCCTTATTCACAACAACCTGTCCGACGGTAAGTGTATTTGTATTGGACGGCTGTTCATTTGTTGTTTCTTCCTTCCCGGTCACCGGGATCACAACTGCTGCTTTCTGATAGCCGCATACGCTGCATTCCTCATGGCTGCTGCCTTCGGTACTTTCTGTTGCCTGCCGGTCGATGATCGTCTGAAATGTATGCTCTGCCTGTTCTAATTTCTTTCCACATCCATTTTTACAATCTTTCCAATGTGCCTTTTCATCCTTTGACCAGACTGCATCTGTTACATCATGTCCAAGTGAATCCGTCATGATCGTCTTTGTCTGAACCTCAAATGATGGATTTTTAAATTCTGCTTTGTACTCTTTCTTGCCGTTTGTTTCACATCCTGCTTTTTCCTCTGTATAAGATGCAGTTACAGTTTCGCTTTCTTCATTTTCACATCCCTCACATATCCTGCGTGCCGTACAGCTCATATCGCTCTCGCTCCATGTATACTGTGGTGCACCATAGTGATGTCCGTCTGCATTACTGTATATGCTGCCATCCTGATATACAGTCATACCGCCCAATACCGGAGTCTGATCTGTTCCGATTTTCTGTCCCCAGATCAATTCAGCCCTCCTGCTATCTCCACTTCCATCCAGAAGATATGCAACCTCTCCATCCGTGAATGCTTTCGTTGTCTTTGTAATCTCGCCGTCCCATGGTAACGTATTCTTCTCCATACAGTAACAATTCGATATCTTGCCGGTGATCTCGTCTTTCTCAGCTTCTCCGTTACCGATCAGCGGATACTCCGTTGTATGATAGCAATTCTTAATATTGACACCCGTAAATCTTCCTGCAATACCACCAACGTCTGCAGCATCTTCACCTGTTACTACCACATTTCCTATATTGAACGAATTTTCCAGACTGGTATTGCTGTCCCATGATCCGATCACGCCGCCGGTATACTTACCTGTATTCGTGACATCTCCCATATTTCCATACTTACTACCATCTGAATTGCTGCCCATTCTTCCGATCACACCGCCGACATTATCTCCATTTCCTTCCACAGCTCCCCTATTTAAAATAAATCCATCCATAGAAGTCATCGGTGCAGAATATGCATACTCCCCGACAACTCCACCGACACTATTTTTACCTGTGATCCTGCCGGTATTGATCACGCCCTTTGCTGCCTGAATTTGACAGTTACTGTTATCAGAACTTGTCATATGCCCTCCAATACCACCAACACTTGTAATTGCTGCTGTCACTTCTCCTTTATTCTGTAACATTCCATTCCGGGAAATTATAGATATATCAATTCCATATCCGATCAATCCTCCTGCTCCCATAGAAGTATTGCTTCCCATACTAGATATCTTACCCGTATTGATAATATCCGCATCCGCTTGAATGGACGCAAGATCTGCATATCCGATCAAACCTCCGACATATCCACTTGATTTAGCAGTTATAGCTCCAGAATTGAGAATACCCTCATGGACGATCACCTTCATTCCACCACTAGCCTGACCGACAAGTCCACCTACATTCGCTGTCCCTGTAACTGCACCTGTATTACTGATCGAGGTATCGGATTCGATCTGTGCACTGCTTGCATATCCAGCCAAACCTCCTGCCTGACCTCCTTGTGCGGTTATATCTGCTTTATTGTTACAGTTTACGATTTTTGCATCACTACATGCCTGACCACAGATACCTCCTACACTATCCCAGCCTTTAGAACTTCCTGCAGTGGTGACATTTCTTATCTCTCCGCCACTGCCTAGTATGCCAAACAAACCGGCATTATTGTTAATGCTTCTGTCCGCATGGATCGTGATCTCTGCTCCGTTACCATCGAAGACTCCTTTATAGGAACCGGAGGAATCTCCGATCGGATTCCATGTTAAGTCTTTCTTTTCTCCACGTACTGTTGTATCGATCTCTGTTACACCATCTGCAACTTTCGCACATTCATTTCTATCCGAGGATGCTTTTACGATCTCTGCAAACTTCCACAGATCCTCCGAACCGGTGATCACATACGGATCTTCTGCTGTTCCACTTCCCTGTAATTCCTCTGCCGCATAAACTGTCACACTTCCCTGACTGCCTGTCACAATGCCTGCCACAGCCAGAAAGCCCAATAATATGCCGCCTGCCATTTTCCTGCTTATCATTTTTGTCACTTTCAAATTCAGCGCCTTCTTTTTTATTTCATTTCCCTTTTTTCATGTACTCCTAGAATTCTTCATTTAGAAAATTCTAAGCGTACATATATGCATACAAAAATATTGTATCATTTTTTATACTGCGTGTCATCACTTTATCAAAATAAATGGTTATCAAGGTAAAGTGATGCTAGCTAAACTGACAACCCACATTTCTGAAAAAAGCAGGGAGCGTCAAATCATTCTGACGTTCCCTGCTTTCTCCTGAAAATATTCTATTAAAAATTCTTAAACCCATACCCTGCAGCTCTCACGGCATCAATAAAATCTCCCAGCACTGCTGCATTTGTCTCTGACTCCGCATGGAGCAGATAAATTGCACCCGGATGAAGTTTATCTTTCATCTTCTGCAGACTCGATGCATGATCCGGCTGATTATTGACATCATAATCCAGATATGCAAAACTCCAGAAAATACTCTTGTAATTACAGTTATTTAACAGGGCAAGTGACTGCTCGCTGAATCTTCCGGTCGGATAACGGAACAGATACATGTCATATCCGAAATTTTCCTTGATATAGGCATGGTTCTCTGTCACCTCATTTTCCTGTTTATCCAATGATAAGGAAGGCATACCCGCGGAAGGATGTGTCACGCTGTGGTTTCCTAACACATGTCCCTCATCGATCATACGTCTTACCAGATCCGGATTATCTTTCGCATACGGCTCTGTCACGAAAAATGTGGCGGACACCCCTTTTTCCTTTAGGGTATTTAAAATGCTCTCAGTCTGTCCGTATTCATAACCTTCATCAAAGGTCAGATAAATATCCTTCGTGTCATCACCAATAAAGTACGCATTGTATTTTCCATATGTCTCCTGTGCATTAACGGCATCTAACGGACGGTTTTCATCATCGGTATGGCTGCCAAGTCCCCAGTCATGACTGGTGGCATCCAATGAAGAAACATTTTCAATCTGTGTATTCTGCAACACCTGTCCGGTCGTACCTTCGCCAGTTTCCGTACTTATCTGTTCTTCCGTGCCCGGGACATCCTCGACGGATTCTGTAGCATCTGCTCCGTCTTTTCCATAAGCCTCATATGTTTTTAATACTGCATCCCCAATCGCTTTTGCATAATTTTCAACGTTCGCATCAAACAGCTGATTGTCCGTCGGACTGTTCATAAAACCAAGTTCGACAATACATGCCGGCATGTTCGTGTGCAGATTTACATAGTAATCTTTGCTCTCGCTCTTTTGTGTTCCTTTTTTTACACCACGGTTTCTCGAGATCCCGGCAGCATCCAGGTTGTCCATAATATTTTTTGCAAGCGCCTGTGTCTTGTCATCCGCGTCACTGCGGATCCAGGTCTCCACACCATTTCCTTCACCCGTATTGCGATGCAGTGACACAAAATAATCGGCATTATTCTGATTTGCAAAAGATGTCCGTTCCTCCAATGATAAAAATGTATCATCGGAACGTGTCATAATGACCTGAATATTTTCTTTGTCAGCAAGATATGCCGCCACTGCCTGTGTGATTTTTAAATTATCATTTTTCTCATAACGAAGCCTGTAATCAGACCCGTTATCCTTTCCACCATGTCCGGCATCTAAGCATACGATCAGTTTATTCTCATCTAACTTATCCTTATTCTCCTGCTCGTCGTCAACAGCCACGATCTTCCCCTCAATCTGTGAAAGGTCAATACCTGCCGGAACCAGCTTATGCAGCAAACTCCCCATCCCCTGAAATAACGCAAGAACGATCAAAAGCTGCAGCGAACAATATACTATGCACACCAGATTTCTCAGTCGTTTTTTTCTTCGTTTCTCTGCATTCAAATCCGTTCACTCACCATCTTATTTATTTTAATTTACTTTTAACTTTCGTCCGCAGTGCCACTGGACTGACAGGCATCTACGTTCCACTTCGGTCCGTGCTAAACAGGTGCCACCGGCACCTAGCACCGCCCTATCAAATAAGAAAAACACAAAAAAGTGCCTGCAAGCAGTCATTTTTTGCATTTCTCTTATTTGGCACTGCTCATTGCCTACGCACATTATATCTTATCCCACTGTAAAAGACCATAAAACATTTTCTTAATATTTTATGATGTTTCATCAAACAGGAACTGTGCGAGTGCATAATTGCTGACATCCTGTCCTTTCGGTGTCAGATATATCCTTCCTGCACGGCGCTCTAAAAGTTTCTCCTCCTGCAGATGATTTAATACCTCCTGATAGACCGCCTCGATCGGCATACCAAAGCTTTGAAAGAAATCATCTCTTGAAATTCCATCGATCATGCGAAGTCCCAGGTACATAAATTCCTCCATCTGCGCATACTTGCCTACCAGTTCTGCCGAGGCGTGAAGATTGGTTGCCGGGAGCTGTTCTATCGTACCGTCACTCCGTTTATTTTCCCAGATGCCTTCCCGGATGACGTCAACCTGTTCCAGATAAGTATATAAATCACTGGTGTTGGTGTATCGTATATTTTCCATCAAAGATGACGCACCGAGTCCCATGCCAAGATAATTGACACGCGTCCAATAACCTATGTTATGTCTGCACGCATATCCCGGCTGTGCAAAGTTTGAGACCTCATAATGCACATAACCGTTTTCCTTAAGCATTTCCTCTGTTAATTTTGTCATCTCATAGACTTCATCCTCTGTCGGCAATGCATCCGTTACCATTCCCGCACGCTGTTTCACCGCGTCAAACTTATAAAGATCGTAAAATGGAGTCCCTTTTTCAATAATCAGCGAATAGGCAGAAATATGTTCCGGTTTCAGACGACAGACCTTCTGCAGGGAATCCGCATAAGTTTCTATATGCTGTCCCGGAAGTGAACTCATAAGATCCACATTAATATTGGAAAATCCTCCTGATCTCGCAAGCTCATAAGTTTTTAAAAACTGTTCCCAGGTATGAATACGCCCTAACATCTTCAGTTCAACATTCTGCGCAGACTGCAGCCCTAAACTGATCCGGTTGATCCCGGACTGTCTGTACACCGCAAATTTCTGCGCTGTAACAGTTCCGGGATTGCACTCAACAGAGACTTCCGCATCCGGCAGCAGCGCAAAATTTTTATGCACGGCATCCATGATCTCTGCCATATCCGACTCCCACAGCCACGATGGCGTGCCGCCACCAATATAGACTGTCGAAACCACATAATCCCTGCAATGTGCCCCATAATAGAAAATTTCTTTGCAAAGTGCCTTCACATATTGTCTCTGTGTATCTTCATCTGCCGGGAAAGAAAGGAAATCACAATAATTACATTTCCGGACACAGAACGGGATATGTATATATAATTCCAGTTCCTTTTTTTCCATATTTAATCCTCATCCAGTTTTAAAACACTCATAAATGCTTCCTGCGGGATCTCGACATTTCCGACCTGACGCATACGCTTCTTTCCTTCTTTCTGTTTCTCTAACAGTTTTTTCTTTCGGGAAATATCGCCACCGTAACATTTTGCAAGCACGTCCTTACGCATTGCCTTGACGGTCTCTCTCGCAATGACTTTACCGCCAACAGCCGCCTGAATCGGGATCTCGAATAAATGTCTTGGAATCTCCTCCTTTAATTTTTCGCACATCTTTCTTCCACGCTCATACGCACTGTCTTTGAATACGATAAAGGAAAGGGCATCGACCTGTTCTTTGTTGATCAGGATATCAAGTTTTACCAGCTCGGAGCGCTCATATCCCTTTAATTCATAATCAAAGGACGCATAACCCCTCGAACGTGACTTCAATGCATCAAAGAAATCGTAAATGATCTCATTTAACGGCAGATCATACTTGATCAGTGCACGCGTTTCCTCTAAGTATTCCATACTTAAATAAACACCGCGGCGCTCCTGGCACAGTTTCATGATTGCACCGACATACT
>UMGR01032786.1_pt1 | contig 46603 bp, 40 predicted proteins | sample 1965321 | NCBI WGS metagenome assembly UMGR01 (sample SAMEA4836077, study PRJEB28245) | human gut metagenome | biome: gut microbiome; material: fecal sample | place: Denmark | collected 2008 | reverse complement strand
GGCGGTGGTGCCCGCCGCGGTGCCGGTGAGACCAAGCTGGAACTGGACCGCCGCCATGTGCATGCCCGCATCGATGCGCTGGCTGAAAAGCTGGCCGAAATGGAAAAGCGCCGGGGCGAGAGCCGCAAGGCCCGCGCCAAGACCGGGATGCCGGTGGTCAGCCTTGTAGGCTATACCAACGTGGGCAAATCCAGCCTGATGAATGCTCTGTGCGGCCCCAGCGTAGCGGAAGCGGACATGCTGTTCGCCACACTGGACCCCACCAGCCGCAAGCTGATACTGCCCAGCGGCATGGCGGTGCTGCTGGTGGACACGGTGGGCTTTGTGTCCCGCCTGCCCCACAATCTGGTGGAAGCCTTCAAGTCCACGCTGGAAGAAGCGGCATGGTCGGACGTGATCATCCGTGTGGCAGACGCAGGCGATGAGCAGCGGGAAGAGCAGCTGGCCGTCACGGACGAGGTTCTGGACGGGCTGGACTGTGCGGACATCCCCCGCCTGACCGTCTACAACAAGTGCGATAAGCCGGGTGCCATGAGCTTTGACCCGGACATCCTGCTCACCAGTGCCAAGACCGGCTACGGTCTGGACACCCTGCTGGCAAAGCTGGACGAGGTGCTCAGCGACCGGGTGCACACCTTAAAGGTGCTGCTGCCCTACGATAAACTGGGCCTTGCCGCCCCCATGCGGGAGCGCGGCAGCGTGCAGGTGGAGGAATACCGGGAGGACGGGCTGTATCTGGAGGGCATCGTCAAGACGGAAGACCTGCACTGCTTTGAAGGGTATCTGGTCTGATAGGCGTACACGATCTAAATCGCCTCCGCTGTGCTCCGGCTATCATCAGCGGAATAATATTTTGAGATAGAACAAGCCCGGAAAGTCTGCGGACTTTCCGGGCTTGCATTTTCACGGGCGGGGTCGCAGCCGAAAGCAGCTGCTCTATGGGTCGAGTACATTGTCTGCCACTGCTTTTTTCAAAAAGAAAAAATCCCCAACAAACACAAAAACCCGCCTGGCAGCGGGCTTTTGTGTATAGAGGGGTGGGAAAGTATATAAAGTGGTGAATCTCAAATTCAAAGCGGCAGGCGCTTTCTGTTCTGCGCTGCCTTGCATGATGTATTATACCCCTTTTTGTTTTCTTGTCAAACAAAATTTTCCGGTTTTGCTTTAAATTAAGTCTTTACTTTTTCGATAAAACTTTATATAATTAACGCAAAGCAAAGCAAAAGCAAATTTTTTTGACTTTTGTATGTTTGCACCAACAATAAAACTTTACTTTCAAAAAATTTTATACAATCCAACATATTTTCAAAAAGGAGTATTCCCCATGGATGATCTGGATCGTAAGATTCTCTCCCTGCTGGCAAAGAACGCACGGATGCCGGTCAAGGAGATCGCCGAGCAGGTATCACTGACCAGTCCTGCTGTTTCCAGCCGCATTCACAAGCTGGAAACGGATGGCATCATCAGCGGCTACACCGTCACCCTGAACCGCCCCGCTGACCGGATGTATGTGGATGCCCTCATCAGCCTTTCGGTAGCACCTTCCAAGCAGGATGCCTTTCTGGAGCTGCTGCAAAGCAGCAAGGAAGTGCTGCAGTGCTACCACGTCACGGGTGCATACACCTTCCTTGTCAAGGTGAGCTGCGGCAGCATGCCCCAGCTGGAGCACCTGATCCTGCAGTTCCAGAAGCTGGGCACCACCAGCACCCAGATCATCCTTTCCACGCCGGTGAACCACGGCGAGCTGGATGCCCTTATGCTGTAACGCTGTTCATAAAATGGTTACGTTTGCGGTGCAATTCTGCCGGGGTGTTCTTTCGTATTATGGATAGCAGGCGCAAAACAGCACACAATAGCTTCAAAACCGCTGCGCCCGCTTTCACACGAAGATTTTCACACACGAAAGGACTTCATTTATGAAACGTATCATTGCTTCCCTGCTTGCCGGTCTGTGCCTGCTTGCTCTGGTGGGCTGCTCTGCCGGCAGCAAGGCCGACTCTTCCGCCCCGAAGGACTACTCCCAGATCATCCACGATGCCCGCACCGACGAGGACAACGAATACGATATGATCTTTACCAAAGGTGAGGACGGCAAATTCACCGCCATCGACGGCTACAGCGCCGAGTATGAGGCCGACCAGCTGAATGACGAGCTGAAAGACATCGTGTTCCCCCTGCTGGGCCTTGAGGACGGCAGCTACGAGAGCTTTGCTGCCTCTGTTTCCTCCATGATGGTGCGCAGCTACGCCGTTGCCATCGTAAAGCCCGCCGAGGGCAAGACCGATGCCGTGAAAGCCGCACTGGAAGCCTATGTGCAGAGTGAGCAGCAGTCCATGGAGCACTACCTTGAGGATCAGTATCTGGTCGCCAAGGCGGCCACCGTCACCGTAGCTCCCACCGGTGAGGTGGTTCTGGTGTGCGCCGAGGATCACGACACCATTCTTTCCAACATCGAGAAAGCCCTTGCCGCATAATTTTTGCCCTGCCGAAGCCGCATCCTGCCGGGATGCGGTTTCTTTTTGTGTGCAGATATGCTATACTGTTCCCGTGAACTTGCACTGAAATACAGGAGTATTTATGTATAAAGCGACTATCGTGATCCCGAATATCAACGGCAAGGGCTGGCTGAAGGATTCTATCGAGTCGGTCTATGCCCAGACCGAACAGAACTTCCGGCTCATTGTGGTGGACAACGGTTCCACCGACGAAAGTCTGGAGCAGGCCCGCAGCTATTGCAGCCGCGAAAATTTCACCCTCATCGAAAACGGCACCAATACCGGATTTTCCCATGCAGTGAATCAGGGCATTGCGCTGGCGGACAGTGAATATGTGGTGCTGTTCAACAACGATGCCTTTGCCGAACCCCAGTGGCTGGAAGAGCTGATCCGCACCGCTGAGACCGACCCGAAAATCTTTGCAGTGCAGAGCCTGATGATCCGACACTTTGACCGGGAGCTGGCCGACGATGCCGGCGATTACGTCACCTGGATGGGCTTTGCCTGCAAGACCGGCGATGGCCGCCGCGCAAGCCGCTACACTCGGCAAAAGCGCATCTTCTCGGCCTGCGGCGGTGCGGCGCTCTACCGCAAGAGCATTCTGGACGAGATCGGCAATTTTGACGAGAACTTCTTTGCCTACTTTGAGGATGTGGACCTGAGCTGGCGCGCCAACAATGCAGGCTATAAAAACCTGCTCTGCCCCACCGCCAAGTGCTACCACATCTGCGGTGCCAGCACCGGCGCGGTGAAGTACAACGCCTTCAAAAGCCAGCAGAGCGGCCGCAACAGCATCCTGCTGCCCCTCAAGAACGAACCGCTGCTGATGCTGATTTTAAACTTCATCCCGCTGGCCGTGGGCTACCTGCTCAAGTGCTACAAGTTCCACAAACAGGGCTTTGGCGAGGCATGGGACAAGGGGATGCACGAAGCCTTTGCCCTGCTGAAAAGCGGCAGGCTGGGCAAGCGGCCTTTCCGCCTGAAGGATCTGCCCAACTACATCCTGATGGAGCTGTGGATGATCTGGAACATGGTGCCGTACCTGTGGTACCGACTGGTGATCGTAAAATTTGACCTCAAATAAAAAATACCGGATACGAAGCATCTGCCTTGTATCCGGTATTTTTGTTTTGTATTATGCCGCCGGGCTGGTTGTGCTTTCGTCCGCCTGTGCCTCGGTGCTGTCGGCGGGCTGTTCCTCCGCCTGTGTATCCACGCCCTCGTCTGCAGCGGTGCTGTCTGCCTCAGCCGAAGCAGAATCCGAACCGGCTGCTGCAAGAATGGCATCCTGCACATCGCTTTCTGCCATGGGTTCCGGCACATTCGCAGCCGGTGTGCTTTCCGTGCTCTCGGCCTTGGTCTCGCTCTCGGTCAGGCCGGTGAGATACCAGCTGCCGCTCTGGCGCTCGAACAGATAATCCATGTACTTGGTGGGCGTATCCGAAGAAACATTGATGATGCTGTCGTCCGTGCTGGTGGTGGGAATATAGCCCACGGTCACATGCAGCTTGCCGCTGCGCTTGAACAGCTTGGTGACTACAGCGCGGTAGTAGCCCACCGTGCCGGTGACCGGAATCTTATAGCACTGGGTGGCATCGTCAAACTCGATGGTCATATCCTCCATCTCAAAGCTGCGGTGGGTCAGCTTGAAGCCGGGGCCAAGCAGCTTTGCAAGGTAGGCATCCACATCCAGCGAGGGCAGCAGCAGCTGTTCGGTGTCGGGGTCGGTATTGTAGTTGTCAAAGCCGCCCTGCGTTTCCTGAATATTATAGATGCAGCCCCACACCGCAGCTTCGCGCAGAGTCAGGTCGTCGATGTTCTCAATGCCGTCAAATGGCATGGGGTCAAACAGCACAAGCCCTTCCAGCTTATCTTCATATTCCTGCTTTTGGGCGGTATCATCGAACAGGTTCGCCACCGCGCCCACACCGGCCCGCAGCACGGTAACAAAGCCCACGATCACCAGAATGGCAACCAGAAGGCCCAGTGCCTGCCGCCCGCGGCGGCGCTGCATCCGGGCATGTTCTTCAGGGGTAATATAATGTTTCATAGTTGTTTTATCTCCCAGGGTTCTCAAATGCTACAGTGTCCAGTATACCACATACCGGCCCATTGTGCAAAACTATGCCCGTGGTTTTTTTGTGAAAAGCGCATTCCTTATTCCCATGTCTTCCACACATCGGGCTGGTAGCCCACGGTGGCCTTGCGGCCATTGCGTACAATGGGCGTTAAAAACAGCTGCTGGTTCTCAAACAGCTTGTCCTCCTTCTGCCAGTCCACCAGTGCGTCCAGAAGTGCAAGGGTCTGCTTGTCCTTCGCATTGGGGTCCACCAGCTTTTCCCAGCCGCCAAGAGCGCGGGCCACGTTCTCGAACTCGCCGCGGCTCATCTCTTTTTCCTTGAGGTCGATCATCTGGAACTTGATGCCGCGCTCCTTGAAATAGCGCTGGGCCTTTTTGGTATCAAAGCACTTGCTTGTGCCAAAGATCTGAATATTCATGGTCTGTACCCTCCTGAATTTTTATTGTACCACATCCTGTGCCCTCTGCATAGGCATAATTCGCAGCCGGATGGGCCATACTGCCCGCAGGGCATTATCAGAAGGAGGTTTTTCTATGAACGCATATGTTGACCCTGATCTGTGCATTGGCTGCACCCAGTGCGCCGGGCTTTGCCCCGCCGTGTTCCAGATGGAAGGCACGCTGGCCGTGGCCCAGCCCGGGCCGATCCCACCGGAGGAGGTGCCGCAGGCTGTGGACGCAGCCAACGCCTGCCCGGTAAGCGCGATCCGCATCGAGGAGTAAGAGGGAAGGCCGTCAACCATGTTGGCGGCTTTCTCTCTTTTTTACGCAAAAATCCCCCGCTGGGCACGGTTTTGTGGTATAATGCAGAATGTGTAATAATGCAATGGAGGAACACGACTATGCGTTTACTGGTCATTGACGGCAACAGCATTGCCAACCGTGCTTTTTTTGGCATCAAGCTGCTGACCACCAAGGACGGACGATACACCAACGCCATCTATGGCTTTCTGAATATCCTGCTCTCCCTGCTTAAGGAGTGCGAACCCGACGAGGTGGCTGTTGCCTTTGACCTGAAGGCTCCCACCTTCCGCCACAAAATGTACGATGGCTACAAGGCCACCCGCCATGGCATGCCCGAAGAGCTGGCCCAGCAGATGCCGGTGCTCAAGGAACTTCTGGCAGACCTCGGCTACCGCACCGTCACCGCCGAAGGCTGGGAAGCGGATGATATTCTTGGCACGCTGGCCGCTGCCTGCGCCGCCCGAAAGGACGACTGCTTCCTTGCTACGGGAGACCGGGACAGCCTGCAGCTGGTCAGTGACACCACCACCGTGCTGCTGGCCGCCACTGTCATGGGACGCAGCAAGACGGTGACGATGGACGTGGACGCCATTCAGGAAAAATACGGCATCCAGCCCAGACAGCTCATTGAGGTGAAGAGCCTGATGGGCGATGCTTCGGATAATATTCCGGGCGTGAAGGGCATTGGTGAAAAGACCGCCCTGACCCTTGTGCAGAACTTTGGCACGCTGGAAGGCGTGTACGAGCACATCGACGATAAGCTCATCAAGCCCAAACAGCGGGAACATTTGCTGGAATGCCGCGAGATGGCCCAGCTGAGCCACACCCTTGGCACCATCCGCACCGATGCACCCATCGACACGGCCGAGGGCACCTATGCCGTGGGCGAGGGCAACAAAGCCGAGGCTGTGCGCCTTTTGCAGGAATTGGAGATCCACTCTCTGATCCCGCGCTTTGGGCTGGACGGCATTGCACCTGCCGCCCCGGAAGAAGAGGACGGCATCGAGCTGGCTGAAGCAAAGCTGGAAGCTCTGCCGCTGACCCCTTCCGGCACCTATCTGGTGGCATCGCGCCCGGCCGTGATGGGCAAGCAGGGCACCCGCAACGTGGTGCTGCAGCCGGAGAGCTGGTACGCCGTGCAGGACTGCACCGTTTACCCGCTGGAGGATGCAGACCTTGTGCGCCTGCTGGACAACGCAGACGTAACGCTGGAAGTGTTCAACGCAGCGCCCCTCTATGCCAAGGCCATGGCCGCAGGCGGCTGGGGCAGCAGCATCGTGTGGGATGGCAAGCTTGCCGCCTACCTGCTGGACGCTTCTGCTTCCAAGTATCAGATCAGCGAGCTGACCGCCAGCTACCGCGCCGCTGCTGCCTTTACCTGTGCCGATTACCCGGATGCAGGCCGCCTTGCAGACCTGTTCTGCAAGATGAAGGCCGAGATCACCGCCTGCGGTGAGGACGCCCTTTACAATGAGATCGAGTTCCCGCTGGCACAGGTGCTGGCCGATATGACCCGCACCGGTGTGCTGGTGGACAAAGACGGCATCGAGCAGTTCGGTGTGAAGCTGCGCACCGAGCTGGAGCAGGTGCTCACCCGCATCCACATGGAGACCGGCAGCGCCAGCTTCAACCCCAACAGCCCCAAGCAGTTGGGCGAAATGCTGTTTGACACCATGGGCCTGCCCCACGGCAAAAAGACCCAGCGCGGCTGGTCCACGGATGCCGAAACACTGGAAAGCCTGCGGGATTACCCGCTGGTGGAGGACATTCTGCAGTACCGCGCCTACCAGAAGCTGAACTCCACCTACGTGGAGGGCCTTTTGAAGGTGATTGGCGAGGATGGCCGCATCCACTCCACCTTCAACCAGACCGAGGCCCGCACCGGACGGCTTTCCTCCGATAACCCCAACCTGCAGAACATCCCCATCCGCACCGAGCTGGGCAGCCAGCTGCGCGCCTACTTTATTGCAAAGCCGGGCTGTGTGCTGGTGGATGCCGACTACAGCCAGATCGAGCTGCGCATCCTTGCCCACATTACCGGCGATGAGCACATGCAGCAGGCGTTTTTGAACGGCGAGGACATCCACCGCAGCACCGCCGCAAAAATTTACGGCATCCCGCAGGAAGAAGTCACCTCCCGGCTGCGCTCTTCTGCCAAGGCCATCAACTTTGGCATCATGTACGGCAAGGGCGCTTACAGCCTTGCCAAGGATATCGGCGTGAGTGTGAAGGAGGCAGATGCCTTCCTCAAGAACTATCTGGCCGCGTTCCCCAAGGTGAGCGGCTACATGGATAAGACCATCGCGGACGCCAAGGCCGTGGGCTATGTATCCACCCTGTTCGGCCGCCGCCGTGCTCTGCCGGAGCTGGCAAGCAGCAACTTCAATGTGCGTTCCAGCGGCGAACGCATGGCCCGCAACACCCCCATTCAGGGCACTGCGGCCGACGTGATCAAGCTGGCTATGGTGCGGGTATGGAAGCGGCTGCGGAACGAAAAGATGGAAAGCCGCCTGATTCTGACCGTCCATGATGAACTGATCGTGGAAGCACCGCAGGCTGAAGCCGAAAAGGCTGCGCAGATCCTGCGGGAGGAAATGGAAGGCTGCGTGCAGTATGCCGTGCCCCTGAGCACCGATGTGCACGCAGGCAAAAACTGGCTGGAGGCCCACTAAAACATGATTATTTTGGGAATTGAATCCACCTGCGACGAGACCGCCGCAGCTCTGGTGGAGGATGGCCGGCACCTGCTGAGCAACGTCATTTCCACCAGCGTAAAAGAACAGGCTCTTTACGGCGGCGTTGTGCCGGAGATCGCCAGCCGCCGCCACTGCGAATTTATCAGCGCTACGGTCAAAAAAGCCCTGCTGGATGCAGGCAAGACCATCGACGATGTGGATGCCGTGGCCGTCACCTTTGCGCCGGGCCTGATCGGTGCAGTGCTGGTGGGCGTGAATTTTGCCAAGGGTCTGGCCTACTCGGCCAATAAGCCTTTGGTGCCGGTGCACCACCTGCGCGGACACATTGCCGCACTGTACCTCACCCACCCGGAGCTGAAGCCGCCCTTCCTCTGCCTTGTGGCCTCCGGCGGCCACAGCCACATTGTAGAGGTGCAGGACTACACCCATTACCACATCCTCGGCCACACGGTGGACGATGCCGCCGGTGAAGCCTTTGACAAGGTGGCCCGCACGCTGGGTCTGCCCTATCCCGGCGGCCCCAGCGTGGCCAATGCCGCCAAGACCGGCAACCCCAAGGCCTATCGCCTGCCGGTGCCCCATGTGGACGGCAAGTACAACGTGAGCTTTTCCGGCCTGAAAACCGCCGTGCTCAATGAGGTGAACAAGGCCCAGATGAAGGGCGAAGAAGTGAATGTGCCCGACCTTGCCGCCAGCTTTCAGGACCGCATTGCGGGCATTCTGGCCGAAAAGCTGCTGCTGGCCGCAGCGGACACCGGCGCAAAGCAGGTGTGTCTGGCAGGCGGCGTTGCCGCCAACGGACGGCTGCGCCAGCTGGTGAACGACGGTGCCCAGAAGCTGGGTGCAAAAGTTTATCTGCCGGAGCTGAAATTCTGCGGTGACAACGGCGCTATGATCGCGGCGCAGGGGTATTACCAGTACATTGCAGGCCACACAGCGGGCCTTGAACTGAACGGTCTGCCCACTTTACCCATCGACTACGAATAAGCAGTAAAAAAAGACCTGCCTTTCCGGGATCTCCGGAAGGACAGGTCTTTTTCTTATGCAAAATATTCCTGTGCACGCTTTGCAGCGTTGTTGATGCAGGCCCGCAGCTCGTCCAGCGTATCAAACTTTTTGCTGGGGCTGAGGTAGGCGTGGAACTCCACCACCGGGTCGGTGCCGTAGAGGTCGCCGGAAAAGCCCGGGATAAAGGTCTCGCAGGTCACCTTGGTGGCATCATCGTTGACGGTAGGGCGGCTGCCAAGGCCGGTGGCCGAAGGATACCACACGCCGCCAATGTGGGTGCGGGTGATATAAATGCCGCTGCGGGGCAGCTGAAAGCCCTCGGGGTACAGCTGGTTGATGGTGGGCACCCCCAGCGTGTGGCCCAGACCTGCACCGTGCTGCACCTCGAACCGGATGGCGTAGGGCATCCCCAGCATGGCGTTTGCTGCCGGGATGTCGCCGCCTTCCAGCGCGGTGCGGATGCGGGTGGAAGACACCGGCTTTTCCTCAAACTGCGCCATGGGCACCACGATCACCTCCACGCCCAACGGAGCGCAGAGGGTGCGCAGCAGCTCCGGGTTGCCGGCCGCTTTGGCACCAAAGGTAAAGTTTTCGCCGCAGACCAGCGCACGGGCATTGCAGTCCCGCACGATGCCCAGCACGAACTGCTCCGGGGTCAGGCCCTTGATCTCCTCAAAGTCCGGCGTGAGGTAATACTCCACGCCAAGGCTTGCGATCAGAGCATGCTTATCCGCTGTGGAAAGCAGGCGCTTGCCCTTCATCTTATTCACCATCGGCAGCTTGAAGGTAAACACCGCCGGGGCGGCATCGTGTTCTTTGGCCCACTGCACGGCGCTTTCGATCACCGCACGGTGGCCGATGTGGATGCCGTCAAAAAAGCCCATTGCCACTGCGGTGCCTTTTTTCGGCTGCGCCAGCGGCAGCGGTGCAAATTGTGAAATGATCTGCATGGGTTTTGTTTCCTTTTTCAATTACGTTCTACGAACAGTTTTTCCACCCGCAGCACACCCTGTACGATATTGGCAAGGCCCAAAAACTGTCCGGCGGCATTGCGCACCCGGTAGCGGCCATCTGCTGCCGGATACCGGCTGGTGGGGCAGCCGTTGTACAAATGCTGTTCCACCCAAGGCTCCACCACCAGCAGCGGTAGGCTTTCAAACACGCTCTCCACCGGCAGCATCAGCGCTTCCAGTGCGTCCATGCCCTGCTCTTTTGCGGCAAGAATTTCCTCCAGCGTGTGGGCATCGGCTTCGGTGTACACGCCCGCCGAGGTGCGGCGCAGTGCGCTCATGGTGCCCTTCTGGCCTATGGCGGCGGCAATGTCTTCCAGCAATGTGCGGATATAGGTGCCCTTGGAGCACGTTACATCCAGCACATACTCATTCTCTGCCGGGCTTCCGCCGTAGGTGATGCTGTAAATTTCAATGGGGCGCGCCTTGCGCTCCACGGTCACGCCCTCACGGGCCAGCTTATACAGCGGCTGACCGTTCAGCTTGATGGCCGAGTACATAGGCGGCACCTGCATCTGCGGGCCGATGAATTGTGGCAGCACGGCCAGCAGTTCCCCTTCGCCCGCCGTGACCGGAGCCGTTTCCAGCACAGTGCCGGTCACATCGCCGGTGTCGGTGCGCGCGCCCAGTTTTAAAACCGCACGGTAGCTTTTATTGTGGTTCAGCTGCAGGTCCACTGCCTTGCTGGCACCGCCGCAGAACACCGGCAGCACGCCGGTGGCCATGGGGTCCAGCGTGCCGCTGTGGCCCAGCTTGCGGGTGCCCAGCACGCCGCGCAGCTTTGCCACCACATCAAAGCTGGTCCAGTCCATGGGCTTGTCAACGATCAGGATGCCCTGCATTTATGCTTCCTCCTGCGGTGCGTCCAGCTCGGCTTCCACCTCTGCCAGAATTGCATTTTTTGCGTTTTCCAGATTGCCCAGCAGCTCACAGCCTGCAGCGCGGCTGTGACCGCCTCCGCCCAGACGCCGAGCGATGGCGCAGGCGTCCACGCCCTTTGCGGTGCGCACACTGATACGGTAGCTGCCGCCGGGCTGCTGCCGCAGGGTCAGGCCCACCTTTACGCCCTCAATGCTCACAGGCAGGCTGGTCAGTTCTTCCAGATCGGCCGGGTCCACCCCGCTCTGCTCGATCTCGTCCCGGGTGAGGTAGATGAGCGCGCACCGGCCATCCAGATAGTATTCCAGATGGTTGCGGGCAATGCGCTCGGCCTCCATGCGCTCACGGGGCTTGGTATCGAACAGCAGGGTGTTCAGCTCCTCCACATGGCAGCCCGCCTCAATGAGCTTTGCCGCCACGATGTGGGTGTTTGCCGTGGTGGAAGAGAACCGGAAGCAGCCGGTGTCGGTTGCAAGGCCGGTGTAAAGGCAGTCTGCAATATGCGGCGTAATGGCAACGCCCATGGCGTTGATCACCTCGTACAGCAGCTCTGCCGCCGCTGCGGCGCTGCCATTGAGCAGGGTGAAGTCGGCATAGCCGCTGTTGCCTGCATGGTGGTCGATGCACAGGTCCACATGGCGTGAGAACTGCGTCATACCGTTGTTTTCTCCAAACAGCTGCACGCTGGCGACATCCACCGCTACCACCGTCTGCGGCTCAAACTCACCTTTGAACATATGTGCGTTGGTAAACGCATACCGGTTGGGAATGGCATCGGAGCAGAGCACTGCCACGTTTTTATCCAGTGCTTTCAGTGCACAATATAGCGCGCTGCCGCAGCCAATGGTATCGCCATCCGGGTTTTTGTGACACAGAATCAAAATGTTGTCCGCCGTCATCAGGCGCTGGGCCATCTGCTGCACATTCAACTGTTCTGTCATTCCATGATCCATCCTTTCCGCAGGCGGAATTATTCTTCGGTCTCCTCCGGTGCGCTGGCTTCGGTGTCAGCGTCGCCGTTCACGTTCAGCGTGCGGAGCAGCTCGTTGATGTGGGCTGCATAGGCGGCACCGTCATCCTCTACGAAGATGAAGCGGGGAGCCTTGCGGATGTGCATTTTCTTGCTCACTTCAGTGCGCACATGGCCTGCCGCGCGGTTCAGTGCCTCGATGGCGGGCTTTGGTCCGTCCTCGCGGCCCATCACGCTCACATACACCTTGGCCACATCCAGATCAGGGGTCACATCCAGACGGGTGACGGTGAGCAGGCCGCCCTCCAGACGCGGGTCCTTCAGCCTGCCGATGATGGCAATGATCTCGCGCTTCATATCCTGCGCCAGACGGCCCATATTCTTCTGAGACATAGTATTTCTCCCTATAAAAGAAAACCCTCTCAGCCTCGCTTCGCTCGGCAGCTCTCCCGAGGGACGAGCTTTTTGCGTGGATACGGCAAACGTTCCGTTTCTCTGCAAACCTCCCACCTCGGGGGAGGTGGCATTGCGCCAGCAATGACGGAGAGGGTTATTTCAGATCTTAATCGCGGTACTCTTCCATCTTGAAGGCTTCGTACACGTCGCCTTCCTTGACGTCGGCAAACTTTGCCAGAGTAACGCCGCATTCGTAGCCCTCGGCCACTTCCTTGACGTCGTCCTTGAAGCGCTTCAGGGATGCGATCTCGTCCTCGGTGATCACGATGCCGTCACGCACCACGCGCACCTTGCTGTCGCGGGTGATCTTGCCGCTGGTCACACGGCAGCCTGCAACGGTGCCCACATTGGAGATCCTGTACACCTGACGCACCTGCAGCTCACCCAGAGACACCTCGCGGAACTTGGGAGCCAGCATGCCCTTCATAGCGTCGGTGACATCGTTGATGGCATCATAGATGACGCGGTACATACGCATTTCCACCTTGGTGGCAGCAGCTTCTTCCTTGGCCACATTGTCCGGGCGGACGTTGAAGCCGATGATGATGGCGTTGGAGGCATCGGCCAGATCCACGTCGGACTTGCTGATAGCGCCGACACCGGCGTGGATGACCCGCACACGCACCTCGTCGTTGGAGATCTTCTCCAGACTCTGCTTGACGGCCTCGGCAGAGCCCTGCACATCGGCCTTGACCACGATGGCCAGTTCCTTCATGTCGTTCTGTGCCATCTGGCTGAACAGGTTATCCAGAGTGACCTTCTGGAAGGAGGAGAACTGCTTTTCCTTGGCGGCAGCAACGCGCTGTTCGGCCAGCTCACGGGCCAGACGCTCGTCCTCAACAGCCTCGAACAGGTCGCCTGCTTCCGGCACTGCGGTCAGGCCGGTGATCTCCACAGGGGTAGAGGGGCCGGCATCGCTCAGCAGCTGGCCCTTGTCGTTGCGCATGGTACGCACGCGGCCCACAGCGGTACCGGCAATGATGACGTCGCCGGAGTGCAGGGTGCCGTTCTGCACCAGAATGGTGGCAATGGGGCCCTGGCCCTTGTCCAGACGGGCCTCGACGACCGCACCCTTGGCGCGGCGGTTGGGGTTTGCCTTCAGCTCCATGACCTCAGCTTCCAGAGCGATGCGCTCCAGCAGGTCGTTGATGCCCATGCCGGTCAGGGCAGACACCGGGATGCAGGCCACATCGCCGCCCCAGTCCTCGGTGATGATGCCGTACTTGGTCAGGCCTTCCATCACGCGCTCGGGGTTTGCGGTGGGCTTATCCATCTTGTTCATTGCCACGATAATCTTGACATTTGCAGCCTTGGCGTGGTTGATGGACTCGATGGTCTGGGGCATGATGCCGTCGTCGGCAGCAACCACCAGAACGGCGATATCGGTCATGTTGGCACCGCGGGCACGCATGGAGGTGAATGCCTCATGGCCCGGGGTATCCAGGAAGGTGATGAGGCTGTCGTTGACCTTGACCTGATATGCACCGATGGCCTGCGTGATGCCGCCGGCCTCGCCTGCGGTAACGTTGGTCTTGCGGATGGCGTCCAGAATACTGGTCTTGCCGTGGTCAACATGGCCCATGACGCAGACCACCGGGGGACGCTCCACCAGGTCCTCCTGCGAATCCTCTTCCTGCGTGAACAGGCGCTCTTCGATGGTCACATGCACCTCGTGCTCGACCTTTGCGTGGAACTCCTCTGCCAACAGAGAAGCGGTATCAAAATCGATCACATCGTTGATGGCGTGCATCTCACCCATCTGCATGAACTTGGCAATGACCTTGCCGGCCTGCTGCTTCAGGCGGGCAGCCAGCTCGCCCACGGTGATCTCGTCGGGGATCATCACCTTCAGCTGTGCGCTGCGGGCCTTTTCCAGCTGGATGCGCTGCAGACGCTCGAACTCGGTCTCGCGCTTGCCCTTCTGGAACTGCTGGCGCTGGCGCTGACCGCGCTGGGTGAACTTTTGCTTGTTGCCCTGCGGGGTGGGCTTGCGGCGGTTCTCGGTGTTCTTGGTGGAAGCCAGATCATCGTAACGGGCATCGAAGCGGTCCACGTTCATATCCACAGTGCGGGTATCCACGGTGACCTGATTGTCCTCGCGGCGCACGGACACAGCCTGTGCCGGAGCAGCGGATGCCTTGGCACCGGTCTCACGAGCCAGTTCGCTGAGAGAAACGGTCTTTTCCTCGCGCTTCTTGTGCTGCTCGTTCTTCTTTTCGTTATGCTTATTGCCGTTCTTATCCTGCTGGGCAGGCTCTGCCTTTTTGGCGGCAGACTGCTCCGGCTTCTTTTCTGCCTTGGGAGCTTCGGGCTTTTTCTCGGCCTTCTTCTCAGTGGGCTTCGGCTCTTCCTTTGCGGCCTTGGCGCTGTTCAGGAATTCGTCCAGATTTGCCACGCTGTTATCCTTGCTGAACTTTTCCAGCAGGTAGTTCAGCTCGTTCTCTTCCAGATTGGAGCTGTTCTTCTTGCCGGTGCTGCCCATGGCGTTCAGCTCATCCAGGACCTTCTTGGCGGAAAGGTTCAGGTCCTTTGCAAAATCACTCACTTTATATTTTACGATCATTCGGTCATATCCTCCTCATTTTTGATTGCTCCGCAGTCCGACAGGCGGTCAAAGCAGAGCTTTGCGAGGTTGCGGTCAGTCACCGCGTAAACAGCCACAGGCTTGCGGCTGATATCGGCCAGTTTATCCTGCGTAAGCGGCATGGTGATCACATCCACCAGATCGCCCACAGAATAGTCGAGGCGCTGCACGGTCTTGGCGCTGGCATCGCTTGCCACCATCACCAGCCATGCCTTGCTCTTGACGCAGGCATCTTCCACGGCATCAAAGCCCATGGTCAGTGCGCCCGCCTTGCGGCACAGGCTCAGCGCCTGAAACAGCGCTTCCTCCGGCGGCAGCTTGGGCTTTGCGGGGGTGTTATTCTTCTTTGCCATTTGCTGCTGCCTCCTTTGCGGCTTCGGCCAGCTGTGCGGCCAGAGCCTCGTAAACTTCGGCGGGAACCGGCTGCTCAAAGCAGCGCTCCAGCGCCTTTTTCTTTTTTGCCTTGGTCAGGCAGTCGGGGTTCGGGCAGAGATACGCGCCGCGGCCCGGCTTTTTGCCGACCAGATCAATGCTGATCTCTCCGCTGGGTGCACGCACCACACGCACCAGCTCCTTTTTGGGGCGGCTGGTCATGCAGCCGATGCACTGGCGGGAAGGGATCTTTTTCTGTGCCATCCGGTTTCCCTCCTTTGGCCATCTGCGCCGGAATTACTCGGCGTCGGTCTCGGCTTCCTTCTTGGGCTCTTCCTCGCCATAATAGCCGCTCTCGGGGCGGATATCAATGTTGTAGCCGGTCAGGCGTGCGCACAGGCGTGCGTTCTGGCCCTTGTTGCCAATGGCAAGGCTCAGCTGCTGGTCGGGCACGGTCACACGGCAGGAACGGGTCTCGCCGGGCAGCAGTTCCACCTTGACCACCTTGGCCGGGCTGAGTGCTGCGGAGATGAACTCGGAGATATCCTCGCTCCACTTCACAATGTCGATCTTTTCGCCGCCCAGCTTTTCCACAACAGCAGCTACACGGGCACCGTGCTCGCCGATGCAGGCGGAAACAGGGTTCACGTTGGGGTCCTTGCTCCAAACAGCCATCTTGGTGCGGGCACCGGCCTCGCGGCTGATGGCCTTGACCTCCACAGTGCCGTCAAAAATTTCGGGCACTTCCAGCTCAAACAGGCGCTTGACAAGGCCGGGGTGGGTGCGGCTGATCATAACGCGGGGGCCGCGCTCAGTGCTGACCACGTCCACAACGTAGACCTGCAGGGTCTGGCCCTCGGTGTACACCTCGCCGGGCACCTGCTCGTTGTGGGGCAGGATAGCCTCGCCGCCCTTGCCCAGATCCAGAGCAACGATGCCCTTCTCCGGGTCCACGCGGGTAACGGTGGCCTGCACGATGTCGTGTGCACGGGACTGGATCTCGCTCAGCTGCTGGCTGCGCTCAGCCTCGCGGATGCCCTGACGGATCACGTGCTTTGCGGTCTGGGCCGCAATGCGGCCGAAGTCCTTGGTCTTGAGGGGGGTCACGATGCGGTCGCCCACTTCGTAGCTCTTGCGGATCTTCTGTGCCTCGGTAATGCCGATCTCAGAGTGCTCGTCGTACCAGTCCTCGTCGGCCACAACGTCCTGGATCAGGGCCACATCAAAGCGGCCTGCGGCGGGGTCGATATCCACCTTCACGTGGTCCTCTTCCACCTCATAGTTCTTCTTGACGGCAATGATGATCGCAGCCTTGATCTTTTCGATCAGGTATTCTGCGGTGATGCCGCGCTCGTGCTCCAGCATGGAGAGAGCTTCAAAAAATTCATTGTTCGCTGCTGCCATTTTTCGGGTTCCTCCTGTAATTTACTCTCTATCTATGTTAGTCAAACAGGTCTTCATCGTCGCACAGGTTCACGCTGGATGCGGCGTTCACCTCAAAGGTGACAGCGCCCGCATCGGTGTTCACCGTAACGGTGCTGCCCTCGCGGCCTGTCAGGATACCGGAAAACTCACGCACGCCGTCTGCATTCGGGCGGATGAGCTTTACCCGGATCTTCTGGCCCTTGAGGGCTTCATAGTGCTCCGGGCGGGTCAGCTTACGGCCAAGGCCGGGGCTGCCCACTTCCAGATAATAGCTCTGGTCGATGGGGTCTGCCTCGTCAAGGATGGGGTCCAGCACATGGGAAACATCCGCGCAGGTGTCGGTATCCATGGTGCCGTCCTTGTCGATGAGCACGCGAAGATACCAGTCTGGACCTTCCTTTTCAAAAACCACATCCCACAGGCGCAGGCCCATGCCCTCCACGGTGGGGCGGACAAGCGCTTCGACTCTCTGGGCGGTGTTGCCGCCAGACTGCTTCGCCATAAAAAACCTCCAAACAAACAAGAAACGCGGACCTTGCGGCCCACGTTTCAGGTTAAACTATATCGTACTACTAGAATATACCATACATCCCGCGATTATGCAAGCATTTTCGCAGATTTTTTTCGCCGCAGGGTCTTTTACAGCACCCACACGCCGTCCCTGAACAGCTCCACGGTGCGGCCATCGCGGCATTTTCCGGTGATATGGCTGTCCTCTGCACCGATCATCACATCCTCATGCAGGCGGGACTGGTTCATGCCGCGGGCCAGCAGCTCTTCCTTCGTCAGCGCCGTGCCGCCCTTCGTGGTGCCGGGGTAGCTGGCACCAAAAGCGATGTGGCAGGCGGCATTTTCGTCAAACAACGTGCTGTAGAACAGCTTGCCGCTGCGATTGATGGGGCTGCTTGCCGGCACCAGTGCCACTTCGCCAATGCTGCGGGAGCCTTCGTCGCCGTCCAGCAGACGGCCCAGCAGCACCTGTCCCTGCTCGGCGTGGTAGTCCACAACCCGGCCCTTCTCAAAGGTGACACGGAAGTCCTTGATGAGCTGGCCGTTGAACACATAGGGCTTTGTGCCGTAGACGATGCCCTCTACCCTGTCCTTGTGGGGCGCAGTGAACACTTCCTCCGTGGGGATGTTGGGCAGGAACACCACGCCCTTTTCGCTCTTGCTGGCGGCGCTTTCCCACACAGCCTGATCCGCAAGACCCACGGTCAGGTCCGTGCCATTGCTGCTCTCAAAATGCACGCTTTCCAAGTCCAGCGCGTTCATTTTATCCCGCAGAGTGCTGAGCCGCTCCATATGGGCCTGCCACTCGTTCACCGGGTCGCCACCGGTGACCCGGCACACGTCAAAGATCAGCTTCCACAAAGCCTCCATTGCGGCATCCGCGTCCAGCTCCGGGAAGACCTTCTTTGCCCACGGCACACTGGGCAGGGCCGCAATGGACCACTGCACCCGGTCGTTCATGGTGTACTCCTGCCACTCCTCCATAAAGGCGCGGCGGGCGGCATTCACCCGGCTGATCTTATTGCCGTCAATGCCCGCATACAGCTCCGGGTCGTCCGCAATGAGATGCAGTACGCACACGCCGCCCTCGCTTTCAGCATAGTCAAGATAGCGGCGCAGCTGCCATGGCTTGAGGTCGGTCAGGGCCTCCTCGCTGCCCAGCTCCATGCGGGCGCGGGCCACAGCGTCATCGCTCCAGTTCACCTGCACATCCCGGGCACCGGCTTCGTAGGCACTGCGCACGCACAGCCGCGCCAGCGGCGCGCCCTCCAGCGGGCAGTTGATGATGAGGGTCTGTCCGGGCTGTGGGTTCACCCCCACCCGGACGATGAAATCGGCATATTTTTTCAGCAGTTCGTCAAAGTTTTCCACGGTAGAACCTCCTGCGGTGTAAAAATCATGTTTTTCTGTTTTTCAGTATACCCGGTACAAGCCGTTCTGTCCAGTAAAAAGAAAACAGACACCTCCCGCTGTTGAAAAAGCAGGAAACGTCTGTTATACTGTCTTTTGAGAGTGCTGTCTACATACGGCAGGCGGTCTATGCCTTTTCGGCCCTGCGTCGGGAAGGCGAACATTTTTGTCGTACCCCGACGCTTTGCAGCGAAGGGGGTGATGCTTCATGACGCTTTTAGAAACTCTGGCTCTGCTCACATTGCTTGCAACCGTGAGCTTTGGCATTTTCGATATCGCGTGGAAGATCTTCAATAACAAAAAATGACCGCCCTCAGCGTCCAAACCTGAGCGGTCATCTTTTGATTATCGCGCCGGAAAGGTACTGACCGTTTGCCAGACAGCACTTTCTTTATTTGTATTATAGCACAGCCCCGCCGAAATTGCAACGGCGGGGCTGTTTTTTATCGCCTGAAAGCGAAATTTTCTTAGAACTCGATCTTGCTCTCGATATAAGCTTTCAGCTCGGAGATGGGCATACGCACCTGCTCCATGGTGTCGCGGTCACGGACGGTGACGCAGTTGTCGGCGGCAATGCCCTTGGCCTCGTCGCCCACGGTGTCAAAGTCCACGGTGATGCAGTACGGGGTGCCGATCTCGTCCTCGCGGCGGTAACGCTTGCCGATGGAACCGGTATCGTCGTAATCCACCATGAAGTACTTGCTCAGCTCGTTGCGGATCTCCATGGCCTTCTCGCCCAGCTTCTTGCTCAAGGGCAGCACGGCGCACTTGTAGGGAGCCAGAGCCGGATGCAGATGCAGCACGGTGCGGATATCCTCCTTGCCCTTGCTGTCGGTCAGGTGCTCCTCGTCGTAGGCTTCGCACAGGAAAGCCAGAGCCACACGGTCACAGCCCAGAGACGGCTCAATGACGTAGGGGATGTAGTGCTCGTTGGTCTCGCTGTCGAAGTACTCCAGGCTCTTGCCGGAAGCTTCCTGATGGCGGGTCAGGTCGTAGTTGGTACGATCCGCGATGCCCCACAGCTCACCCCAGTCGGTGAACGGGAAGGCGTACTCGATATCGGTGGTAGCGCGGCTGTAGAAGGCCAGCTCTGCAGGCTCGTGGTCACGCAGGCGCAGGTGCTCCTTCTTGATGCCAAGGCTCAGCAGCCAGTTCTCGCAATAGTCCTTCCAGTAAGCGAACCATTCCAGATCGGTGCCGGGCTTGCAGAAGAACTCGCACTCCATCTGCTCGAACTCACGGGTGCGGAAGGTGAAGTTGCCCGGGGTGATCTCGTTGCGGAAAGCCTTGCCCACCTGGCACACGCCGAAGGGCAGCTTGCGGCGGGTGGTGCGCTGGATGTTGGCAAAGTTGACAAAGATGCCCTGTGCGGTCTCAGGACGCAGATAGCAGGTGGAAGAGCTGTCCTCGGTAACGCCGATGGCAGTCTTGAACATCAGGTTGAACTTGCGGATGGGGGTAAAATCGTGCTTGCCGCACACCGGGCACACGATGTCCTCATGCTCTGCGATGAAAGCATCCATCTCGTCAAAGCTCATGGCGTCCACGTTCACCTCGGGGTGCTCCTCACCGATCAGCTTGTCGGCGCGGTGGCGTGCCTTGCAGGCGCGGCAGTCCAGCAGGGGGTCCGAGAAGCTGGAGACGTGGCCGGTGGTCACCCAGGTCTGAGGGTTCATGATGATGGCTGCATCCAGACCCACATTATAGGGGCTCTCCTGCACGAATTTCTTCAGCCATGCCTTTTTGACATTGTTCTTGAACTCGACGCCCAGCGGGCCGTAGTCCCAGCTGTTGGCCAGACCGCCGTAGATCTCGGAACCGGGGAACACATAACCACGGTTCTTGCAGAGATTGACGATCATATCAAGGGTCTTTTCGCTCTGTTCCATTGTAGTACATCCTTTCCGTCCGCGGCTGGTTTGCCGTGTCGTTGTTGTATCGTTCCGGCAGCTTTCCCCACTGCCGGGCGTGCTTTTCAAAGGGAAAGCACAGTATCTTTACTGTACCATGTTTTGCGCCGCTTGTAAAGCCGAAAACCGGCCTGCTTTGGGGAACAGACCGGTTTTTGCACTTATTTATGGTATTTCATTCCTGCATTGATGGTGCAGGCACGGTAGATCTGTTCCGTGAGCACAAGGCGGGCCAGCTGGTGGGGCATGGTGATGCGTCCCATGCTGAACTTGAGGGCGGCGGCCTTTTTCACCTCATCGGACAGGCCGTGGGACGAGCCGATCACAAAGGCCACGTCTCCTGCCCCACTGTTTGCGCGGTCGGCAAGGAACTGCGCCAGCTCGTCGGAGGAGATCTGCCTGCCCTCAATGCACATGGCCACGATGGCAGCACCCTTGCGCACGTTGGACAGGATGGCCTTGCCCTCCTTGTCCAGTGCCTTTTTTACCACGGCATCCGAGGCGTTCTTCTCCTCGATCTTTTCCTCCGGCAGCTCAATGATGCGGAAGGACGCGAAGGCGGCAAGGCGCTTCTGGTACTCGGCCACGCCCTCGGCGAAATATTTTGCATTCAGCTTGCCCACACAGATCAGGTCGATGTTTTGCATTGCAGTTTCCTCTTTTATATAGAAACGATTTAAAATTGTCTCCGCTACTGCTTGAACTCCCTCAGTCACGGCTTACGCCGTGCCAGCTCCCTCGGAGAGGGAGCCTCTGGCGAAACCGGATACTTTGCAATTCAACCAGAGGCTTTGCCGCCATGCCAAAGGCCCCATCCTAGAGGGGGCTGTCGAGCGAATGCGAGACTGGGGGAGTTTTTTTACAGCAGGCTCATCTGCTCGCCCTCGTCCTCGGCGCGGAGCAGCGCACCGGTAGCGGGCAGGCTGCGCACACGGTAGCGGTGGGGGTTCGCCAGCTCCAGCGTGTCCGCAGGCACCACCGAAGCGATGGTCTGGTTCTTTTTCAAAGTAACCACTGCCACGCCCTGACTGTCGCGGGTGGCCTTGGCCGCGATCTGCGCCGTGCCAACCAGCAGCATCCGGCTGGCGCTGGTGCGGATGGCAAGTTCGGTCTCCTCCGGCAGGAAGAAGAGCTTTGCCAGCGGTTCCTTGTCGCAGTAGGCCTTCAGCAGCTTGCGGCGGTTCTGCTTGGTGGCATAGGAGCTGAGCGGAATTTTCGCGCACTTGCCGCTGGCAAAGAAGAACAGCATATAGCCGCTGTAGTTGCTGGTGATCACCATGGAGAGCACGTTCTCGCCCTCGTCCATGCCCAGACGGCCCGGGATGAAAATGCCCATCTGGGCCACCTTGCCGTCCTCCAGCTCTGCCAGACGCACCTTGTACACCTGCTGCTTGTCGGTAAAGAACAGCGCTTCCACGTTGTTGCGGGTCTCGATCTGCTGCACGATCTCGTCGCCTTCTTTCAGCTTATGGGCACCGGCGGTGCGCAGACCTTGCGGCGGGATCTTTTTGAAGTAGCCCTCGCGGGTAAAGAACACCGTCACGGGGTAATCCGGCGCTTCTTCCTCCTCGGAGCCGTTTTCTTCCTCAGGCAGATCGTACAGGATCTCGCTGCGGCGGGGCTGGCCGTACTTCTTGGTAACATCGTTCAGCTCATTGATGATGATGCGGCGGAGGCGGGCGGGCTTTGCAAGGATATCGTTCAAGTCGGCAATGTCCTTCTCCAGCTGTTCGATCTCGCTGGTGCGCTTGAGGATATATTCCCGGTTCAAATGACGCAGCTTGATCTCGGCCACATAGTCGGCCTGTACTTCATCGATGCCAAAACCGATCATCAGGTTGGGCACCACTTCGGTCTCTTCCTCGGTGGTGCGGATAATTTTGATTGCCTTGTCAATGTCCAGCAGGATAGCAGCAAGACCCTTGAGCAGGTGCAGGCGCTTTTCCTTGCCGTGCAGGTCGTAGTAGGTGCGGCGGCGCACGCACTCCACGCGGAAGGCCGTCCACTCCTTGAGAATTTCGCGCACGCCCATCACGCGGGGCTGGCCGGACACCAGAATATTGAAGTTAGCGCTGAAGCTGTCTTCCAGAGGGGTAGCCTTAAACAGCTTTGCCATCAGCTTGTCGGCATCCACGCCGCGCTTGAGGTCCAGTGTCAGCTTCAGTCCGTTCAGGTCGGTCTCGTCACGCATGTCGCTGATCTCCTTGACCTTGCCGGCCTTGACCAGCTCTGCAATCTTGTCCATGATGGCCTCCACCGTGGTGGTTGGCGGGATCTGGGTGACCTCGATCATGTTCTCGCCCGGCACCACACTGTAGCGGGCGCGTACCTTCACGCTGCCGCGGCCGTTCTCGTAAATTTCACGCATCTGCGCTTCATCGTACAGAATCTGACCGCCGCCCACGAAGTCCGGGGCGGGCATGGTGGTGGAGATGTCGTGGTGCTCGTCCTTCATCAGGGCCACGGTGGTGGCGCACAGCTCTGCCAGATTGAATGAGCAGATGTTGCATGCCATGCCCACCGCGATGCCCAGCGTGTTGTTGGCCAGAATGGTGGGGAATGTGACCGGCAGCAGGGTAGGCTCGGTGGTGGTGCTGTCGTAGTTGGGCACAAAGTCCACGGTCTCCTTGTCGATATCCCGGAACAGCTCCTCGCACACACCCTCGAGCTTTGCCTCCGTGTAACGGGCAGCAGCGCAGGACATATCCCGGCTGTAGGCCTTGCCGAAGTTGCCCTTGCTGTCCACAAAGGGCACCAGCAGGCTCTCGTTGCCGCGGCCCATGCGCACCATGGTGTCGTAGATGGCGGCATCGCCGTGGGGGTTCAGGTGCATGGTACTGCCCACGATATTGGCAGACTTGGTGCGTGCGCCCTTGAGCAGGCCCATCTCGTACATGGTGTACAGCAGCTTGCGGTGCGCCGGTTTGAAGCCGTCGATCTCTGGCAGCGCGCGGCTGACGATGACGCTCATGGCGTAGGGCATATAGTTGGTTTCCAGCGTGCGGGTGATGGGATCCTCCAGCACACTGCCGGCATTTAAAATTTCAACGCCGTCGCCCAGCTGCGGGCGCACCGGCTTGATTGTTTTCTTGGTCGATTTTCTAGGCATCTTCTAACCTCTTGACGATTTTAAATGGGCGCCGCTCTCGCTCTGCCCATATTCAGCGGAAAATATTTTTTATTTTTGCAGCTCAGGATGGCCTGCGGGCCATCCTGAGCTGCTCTTTCACAGATGGAGCCGTTCCGGTTTTCTGCATTTTTCCCTTAAAATGCCGTGACCCGTTGGGGCCTTCTTCGTGAAAACGTGATTTGGAGCAGCCCGCAGGCTGCGACAAATCACCAAATTAAAATAACGTTACCTCTGTCATTGCCAGAGCGCAAGCGGAGGCAATTTAAAATCATCAGCTCACATCCAGATCGTCCAGATATTCTGCGCCGTGCTGCGCAATGTGTTCCTTGCGGCCTGCAAGGTTATCACCCAGCAGGATATCGAACACCTGCGCGGTCTGCACCACATCAGTGGGCATCACTTTGATCAGACGGCGGCTCTCCGGGTTCATGGTGGTCAGCCACATCATCTCGGGGTCGTTCTCACCCAGACCTTTGGAGCGCTGGATGGTGTATTTTTTCTCGCCGATCTCTTCCAGAAACGCTGTCTTTTCCGGCTCGGTGTAGGCAAAATAAGTTCGGTCTTTCGTTGTAATTTCATACAACGGCGACTCTGCGATATACACATAGCCCTTCTCGATCAGGGTCGGGGTCAGGCGGTAGAGCATGGTGAGCACCAGCGTGCGGATCTGGTAGCCGTCCACATCGGCATCGGTACAAATGACGATTTTATTGAACCGCAGATTATCGAGATTGAAGGTGGCCAGCTCCTTGTTGTGTTTGCCGCCCAGTTCCACGCCGCAGCCCATCACCTTGATGAGATCCACGATGACATCCGATTTAAAGATGCGGGCATAGTCGGCCTTCAGGCAGTTCAAAATTTTGCCGCGGATGGGCATGATGGCCTGATATTCACTGTCGCGGCTGGACTTGACCGCACCCATAGCGGAATCGCCCTCCACGATATACAGCTCGCGGCGGGATGCATCCTTGGTGCGGCAGTCCACGAATTTCTGCACCCGGTTGGCAAGGTCGATCTGGGTGGACAGGGTTTTTTTGATACTCTGGCGCGTTTTTTCCGCATGCTCACGGCTCTGCTTGTTCACCAGCACCTGCTGGCAGATCTTCTGGGCCTCGTCCGGCTTTTCCAGAAAATACACTTCCAGATAATGCTTGAGGAAGTCGGTCATGGCCTGCGAGACGAATTTGTTGGTGATGGCCTTTTTGGTCTGGTTCTCGTAGCTGGTGCGGGTGGAAAAACTGGACGAGACATACACCAAGCAGTCCTGCACATCCTGAAAGCTGATGGCGCTCTCACCTTTTTTATAGAGGTTCTTTTCCTTCAGGTACTTGTTGATCTGGTAGACAAAGGCGGTGCGCACCGCGTGCTCCGGGCTGCCGCCGTGCTCCAGCCAGGAAGAGTTGTGGTAATATTCCAGCATCTGCACCTTATTGGAGAAGCAGAACGCTGCGCTCATGCGCACCTTGTAATCCGGCTGGTCCTCGCGGTCTCGGCCGGATGCTTCACTCTCGCAGCTGAACACCGGGGTCAGGGTATCCTCCCCTGCCACCTCGGCCACATAGTCCGCGATGCCGTGCTCATAGCACCAGCTCTCGTACCACGCCTTGCCCGTGGCAGGGTCTTTCTCTTTTTCATCGGTAAAGTTCAGGGTCAGGCCTGCGTTGACCACCGCTTGACGGCGCAGGGTATCCTTATAGTAGCTGCCGGGCACATCGATGTCGGTGAACACCTCGTCGTCCGGCTTCCAGTGAATGATGCTGCCGGTGCGGCGGCCCTTGTAGGCTTCCTTCTGCAGGCCGCCCACATTCTCGCCCTTTTTAAAATCAAGGTGATAGTGGTATCCGTCACGGTAGATATCGGCGGTCATCCATGCAGAAGCATACTGGGTAGCGCACAGGCCCAGACCGTTCAAGCCAAGGCTGAACTCGTAGTTATCCTCACCCTCGCCATACTTGCCGCCTGCATACATCTCGCAGAACAACAGCTCCCAATTGTAGCGCCCCTCGCCGTTGTTCCAGTCCACGGGCATACCGCGGCCAAAGTCCTCAACGATAACGCTGCCATCCTTACAGCGGGTCACGTTGATGGTATCGCCGTGGCCGTCGCGGGCTTCGTCGATGGAGTTGGAGACGATCTCAAAGATGGAGTGGGCGCAGCCCTCCACGCCGTCTGAGCCAAAGATAACGGCCGGGCGCTTACGCACACGGTCGGCACCCTTCAAAGAAGTAATGCTCTCGTTGCCATATTCCTGTTTTTTTGCCATGCTGCTCCTCCCGGCCCGGCCTTTCTTGCAAAAAGCGGGCCGTCTGTAGTCAAATCATAAAACGCCTCTGCCCTTTTCTTACTATAATATAGGTATACACAGAGAAAAAGGGCAAAAGCGCCTGAATCATTTCATTTTTATTAAACCATAGGTTGTTGAATTTGTCAATTTCTGTTTGGCGCGCCCGCACACAGCACGTCCCGTGCCGGATGTGCCGAAGGCAGGTTGAAAAAAGTCATTCTTATTTTACGCGCTGGAGCGACCAAAATCAAGAAAGTTTCAATTTTCTGAAAAAAATTTGGATTTACCCCTTTACAAAATCGAAATTTCAGGTATAATAATCATCGTCCGGTGCGCCTCTGTAGCTCAGTCGGTAGAGCAGGGGACTGAAAATCCCCGTGTCATTGGTTCGATTCCGATCGGAGGCACCAGTCAAGGAAACCCAGCAGGGTTTCCAATATGCGGCCGTAGCTCATCTGGTAGAGCGCCACCTTGCCAAGGTGGAGGTAGCGAGTTCGAGCCTCGTCGGCCGCTCCATAACGGAGCAGCAACAGTTGCTCCAATATGGCCCGGTAGCTCAGTTGGTTAGAGCACCAGCCTGTCACGCTGGGGGTCGTCGGTTCGAGCCCGATCCGGGTCGCCACCAAGAAAGCGTAAGCTTTCACCTACTTTGAAACTTGTTTTCAGGGCATCAGAAATGATGGGTGCAAGGTAAAATGCACCAAATATGCGGCCGTAGCTCATCTGGTAGAGCGCCACCTTGCCAAGGTGGAGGTAGCGAGTTCGAGCCTCGTCGGCCGCTCCAACAGGAGTGGAAATTCACTCCTAAATATGGTGACGTGGCCAAGTGGTAAGGCAAGGGTCTGCAAAACCCTCATCCACCAGTTCAAATCTGGTCGTCACCTCCAAAAGAATCCCGGGAACTTCGGTTCCCGGGATTCTTTTGTTTTTGCGCTGTTCCCTATCAGCCTCCTCGCCCTCTCCGTCACCTACGGTGACATCTTCCCCCGGAGCGGGGGAAGTCTTTCCTCAAAGGGAGAGCCTCTGGCGAAACCGGTCACTTTGCAGTTAAGCCGAAAAGTCTGCCGCAGTGCCGCACTTTCGCAGAAAGCGGCACTGCAAATGCCGTCTACCTTTACGCCCCCTCCAGTGAAAATGCAATGCCGGAGCTCCCGCGGACGCTCCGGCATTGCTCTCTTAAAAATTATTCTTCCGCTGAATACGGCCGGAGCAAGGCGTAGGCCATTCCAGATCGTCCCCCTCAGAACTTCAGCCGCATCTGGTACCACACCACGCCCCCGTGGGTGGAGCCGGAAACGCCCTCGTTCACAAAGCCGAACTTTGCATAGTAGTGCACCAGGGCCTCCTTGCAGGTCAGTACCAGCCCCTTCCGGCCTTGGGCCCGGGCGTCGGCAATGGCCTGCTGCAGCAGCTGCCCGGCGTACCCCTGTCTGCGGCAGGCCGGGATGGTGTTTACCCCAAAGATCATCTGCCAGGCACCATTCTCCCGGTGGAGGGAGGCGTCGGCGTACATCTCATCGGTCAGGTCCGGCCAGTCGGTGCAAAAGCCGTCCACAAAGGCCAGCAGCCTTTCCCCCTCCCACAGCAGCCAAAAATGATCGCCGTACTGCTGCAGCCGCCCGGCAAACTCCTCTGCCGTAGCCGCCTCTGCCGCCGGGAAGCAGGCCGCCTCCACCGCTGCAATGGCCTCCAAGTCCTTTAAGGTCCCCTTACGGATCTCCATAAATATTCTCCCCTCTTTTTCTTCCGAGTGTACCACAGTTCCTGCCCAAAGGCAAAGGTCCTGCCGGTTTTTCCTTTTTGGGCCATTTGCATCCGCTGCCGCTCCGTGTTACAATGGCTATATTGCATCCAGGAAAGGAGCTGATGCCTGTGCCCGCCGAAAACCATACCACCCTCACCCCGGATACGCCGGTGCGCTACCTGAAGGGCGTTGGCCCCAAGACCGCTGAGCGGTTCGAGAAGCTGGGCATCGTGACGCTGGCCGACCTGCTGTGTCACTACCCGCGCAGATATATCGACTTTACCAAACCCTATTCCATCGCCGAAGCGCCCACCGATGTGGAGTGCGTCGTCAGGGCTGAGGTGTTCGCCAAACCCGGCGGGCGTATCCTGCCGGGCGGGCGGCGGATGGAGCGCATCACTGCCGGGGACGATGTGTCCAGTCTGGAGATCACATGGTTCAATAATCCGTATGCCGCCCAGAAGCTGCAGCTTGGGCAGGAATACTATTTTCAAGGCATCGTTACCGGCGGGATGCTGCGCCGCCAGATGGTCAACCCGCAGGTGCGCACCGCCGAGCAGATCAAGGCTTCTCCTTTTGAAGCGGTCTACCCCCAGACCGAGGGCCTGACCAGCAATGCCATCGCCAAGTGCGTGCGGCAGCTGCTGCCCCATGCAGAGCTTCTGCCCGACCCTCTTCCGCCGGAAATGCTGGCAAAATACCGTCTGCTCTCCAAGGCAGATGCCGTACGGGCCATCCATTGCCCTGCCACCGAAGAGCAGGCCTATGCAGCCCGGCGGCGGCTGATCTATGAAGAACTTCTGGTTTTGCAGCTGGGCATTGGCCGGATGAAAAACCGGGGTGCCGCTGCCACCGGTGCGCCCATGCAGCTTGCCGACCCGTCCCTGTTCTGGGCCAGCCTGCCCTTTTCCCCCACCGGAGCCCAGCGCCGGGCCGTGAGCGAGATTCTGGCCGACATGGCGGGCGAGACTTCCATGAACCGCCTTTTGCAGGGCGATGTGGGCAGCGGCAAAACGCTGGTGGCGGCTGCCGCCATCTGGGCCTGCATCCGGGCGGGGTATCAGGCCGCGCTGCTGGCCCCGACAGAAATTCTGGCCACCCAGCACGCCGAAGGCCTGAACCGGATGCTTGCCCCCTTCGGGATGCGGGTGGCCCTGCTGACCGGCGGCATGAAGGCCGCTGCACGCCGCACCACCCTTGCCGCCATCCGGAACGACGAAGCCGACCTTGTGGTGGGCACCCACGCCATCCTCAGCGAGGGCGTAGAATTTGCCCGGCTTGGTCTTGCCGTGATCGACGAGCAGCACCGCTTTGGGGTACGGCAGCGCGGAATGCTGGCCGAAAAGGCCGCGAATCCGCACCTGCTGGTGATGAGCGCAACGCCCATTCCCCGCACGCTGGGCCTGCTCATCTACGGCGATTTGGACATCTCCATTCTGGACGAGCTGCCGCCGGGCCGCACACCGGTCAAGACCCGCTGCATCACCGGCAAAAAGCGGCGCGACCTCTACCATTTTCTCGATCAGGAGATCGGGCGCGGGCGGCAAGTGTATCTGGTCTGCCCCGCCATCGAGGACACACCGGATGGCGGGCTGAACGCCGTTAAGAGCTACTACGAGGACATTGCCAAAGCCCTGCTGCCGGAGCGCCGGGTAGGCCTGATGCACGGCAAGCTCAAACCCAAGGAGAAAGCTGCCGTGATGGAGGACTTCAAAGCCGGACGGCTGGACGCACTGGTGTCCACCACCGTCATTGAGGTGGGTGTGGATGTGCCCAATGCCAGCGTAATGGTGATCGAAAACGCAGAGCGCTACGGTCTGAGCGCCCTGCACCAGCTGCGCGGCCGCGTGGGACGCGGTGCAGCGGAGAGCTGGTGCTTTCTTGTCAGCGACAACCAAAGCGAAAACGTACAAAAGCGGCTGAAATTTTTGTGCAGCACCACGGACGGCTTTGCGGTGGCGCAGTACGACCTGGAGACCCGCGGCCCCGGCGACTTTTTCGGCAGCCGCCAGCACGGCCTGCCCACCCTGCAGATCGCCGACCTGATGAACGACACCCGCACCCTGCACGCTGCGCAGGCGGAAGCCGTTGCCATGCTGGCCGACGACCCGCTGCTGGAAGCGCCGGAGCACGTACTGCTGGAACAGCAGGTGCAGCAGATGTTCGAGAAAGCCGGAGCCATGAACTGATCCGGAGGCTTTTTGCGCACAAGCAACAGCAAATGCAAAAGCCGCTGCACGGCTGGTGCAGCGGCCCCTGTTATCGAACGGAACGCTTTGCGTGCCGTTCGCCCATGCTTATCACATCGCAGAACACGCATCGGCTTTTGGTGGAAAGCTGGGTATCCTTATGGTAGCAGCCAAAAAACCACTTGTCGTAGGTCAGCTTCAACAAAATTTTATCCAGAAAGCTGTGCAGCTGGTTGGTCTCGCCGCTGGCAAGGGCGGTAAAATCCAAAAATCTGCTTGGCGCATCGTGGGTCAGCACATAATCCACTTTGTAATCGCACTCTGCAAGGTTCTCCTCACAAAAGGCGTATTCCTCCTCCGAAGGCATTTCTTCCCTCCACCAGTTCACGCCGGGTTCCCGATCCTCCACATCCTGACTTTCCGCACCGCCAAAGCACAGGTATTTTTTATTCTCCAATTCCAGCACGCTGCCGCGGCACACATGGTACACATTGCCGCCCAGTGCCTGCACCTTGCCGCCAAAGCGTTCCTCGGTGGGATACTGCTTTAAAAGGTCGTAGTTTTCGTGGCTGCCGTCCAGAAACAGCAGGGTATACGGGCGCTTGCGCAGCCAATCCAGCTTTTTCTGTTCCTCCTTGCTGCCGTCCCACACAAAGCCAAAGTCGCCCAGTACCACCACGGTATCCCGTTTGCCCAGCCAGCGCAGCTTGCCGTGCTTGAAGCGGTCGATGTCGCCGTGGGTGTCCCCTGTCAGATATACCATTTCTGTCCTCCCTGACCGGATGTGAAATCGGCACAATAAGCCTTGTCACACCCCGCCAAACCTGTTATTATAAAGAATACAGCCTTCCGCTGTGATCTCGTTCTTACCCGGCGCACGGCGCTTGTGCCGTACTGCCTGTTGTTTTATATTATCGCTTTTTAAAGGAATTGTCCACATGAAACGTATTTTTGCGCTGGTTTTGTCGTTCGCTGTCCTGTTCAGCTGCCTTGTGCTGCCCGCCGGGGCTATGTTCGATCCCACCCCGGTCTATCAGGTGCAGGCACAGAGTGCCTATATCGTCAACACCGATACCAATATCATCGTCTATGATAAGGACAGCACAAAGCAGGTATCCGCTGGTGGTCTGACAAAGTACATGACCATTGCCCTGCTGCTGACCAACTATGCCGACCATCTGGACGACACCTTCCAGATGCCCTTTGCCATCTCGGATTACGTTTATAACACCAACAACGCCGATATGCGCTCCAACGAGACCTTTACCTACCGCGAAGCCATGTACGCCATGCTGACCCGCAACGCCAACGAAGCCGCCATGGGCCTTGCTTATGCCCTTTCCGGCGGCGACCTCGCGGGCTGGGTGAGCCAGATGAACACCCTGTCCCAGCGCATCGGCACCACCGGCAGCACCTGGACGGATGCCTGCGGCATCGACAGCGGCAACGTGACCTGTGCCGTGGATATGTACCTGATCCTGCGCTATCTGATGAGCTTTGATGCCTTTGTGGAGGTTTCCGGTGCGCCCAGCTTTACCATGCCCGCCAAAGAAAAACACCGTTCTTCGTCTGTTCTGGTCAGCCAGAACGCCGCGCTGAGCAAATCCAGCGGCGGCAAATACTACCGCAGCGCCATGCAGGGCGGCATGTGCGATGTGACCGCATTCAAAAGCGACAGTGGCAATCAGAGCTATGTTTCATGGGCCAATAAGGATGGTGCCACCTATATTTTCTGCGTGATGCAAAGCCCGGACACCTGCGACGATTTCGGCTACGCCAACCGTCGCCCGGCCCTGTGCGAGACCGTGAAGCTGATGGACTGGGTGTTCGACAGCTTTTCCATTCAGGCCGCGCTGGACACCGACCTTACGCTGGCCGAGATCCCGGTGAAGTATTCCTCCGATACCAGCTCCCTGCAGCTGTATCCCGCCGACAGCATGATGACCCTGCTGCCTTCCACCGGCGACGGCAGCGTGACCCAGAAATATTTCCACCTGCCGGATTCCGTGTGTGCCCCTGTCCAGCAGGGCGATGTGGTGGGTACCGTGGAGCTGAAGCTTGCCGGTGAGACCATTGGCGTGGTGGACCTGATCGCCGGGCAGGATGTCAGCCGCAACCCGCTGCTGTTCACTGTGGCGCGTTTTCAGGAATTCTTAGGCAGTCTGTACCTCAAAGTTGTAATAACACTGAGTATTATTTCCATCATCATCTACTTTGCGTGGGTCCTTTTGAACAACTGGAACCGCCGCAAGCCCACCAGAAAGATCCGCCGCCGCTGAGCTTTGCACCGTTCAGCCGCATTTTGTGGAAAAGTGATACAAAAAGCCCCGTCAGCCTTTTCAGGATGACGGGGCTTTTGGTTGCGCCAGCAGGAGTCGAACCTACGATGGGGGAGTCAAAGTCCCCTGCCTTACCGCTTGGCGATGGCGCATCGTGCAAGATATTATACCATATTCTTTGTTTTTCCACAAGGGGAAGGTTCCACTTTTCCGCTTTTGCGGCGGCTCTGTGCCGCCTTTTGCAGCCTGCAATTTGTGAAAAACCAATTTTTTTCATCATAACAACAAAGCACGCCCATTTTGTTGCGCTTTTGTTACACTGCATGTGGTAAATATAGGATTGAATAAACCTCCTCTTCCCGGCTTTTTCGTCTACTGCCTCATGGCGGGGACATCGAGGTCTGTTCTGGTGTTTCCGTTCCCGGCATGCACCACATCCCAATTTGTCAGGAAAGCGAGGAGTCATATGAAAAAGATCTTGAAAATGCTGGTCCTCGGTCTGCTCAGCGCTGCACTGCTCTGCTGTGCACTGCCCTCTGCCTTTGCCGCAGAAGACAAGGATTCGCAGGTCTACACCATTGGTCTGGATGCCATGGGCGGCAGCAGCTCCGCTGTGGCAGTCACCACCAATCTGAGCGGCAAACTCAGTGCCCTGCCCGCGCAGCCTGCGCTGGAAGGCTACACCTTTGACGGCTGGTATACCGAGCCGGTGGGCGGCACAAAAATCAGCACCTCTACGGTGTTTACCGGTGATACCACTGTGTACGCACACTGGACCGTGAAAAATGCCACCATTTCCACCAGCACATCCACGCCCGCTCAGCCGGAACAGACCGCGCAGGAATACGATGACGGCCCGATTCTGAGCGTTCTGACGGTAGCCGGTGCTCTGATCACCACGCTGGCCGTGGCTGCCTTTATTTAAGTCTTTTCACACACTGTATCAATTTTATCAATAGAAAGGAAAATCTCCATGTCTACTATGAAACTGCCCGCAAACTATGCCTCCATCAGCGAAGAGGAAATGGTCTATCTGGACGGTGGTGCCCGCGACGCTTACAACAGCTTCCTGAATGTCGGTAAGGTGTTCAACGCCATTGCCCGCATCTTCTCCGGTGCAAGCTCCATCATCAACAATGTCAACGTGATCTACCAGTCCTTCCTGACTCTGGGCGATCTGCTGAAGAGCTTCTGATCCGGCTTCTATTTTCATCTGTTTTTCAAGAACTGTCTCCGTTGTGGGGACAGTTCTTTTTGTTTTTAACGCATTTTAATCGTTTACATCAAAAGAAACAATTTTTCTTTGGCTTTGGCAAAAAAATGCACGGAAAAGGCATTTTTGTTACGCTTTTGTTACGCATACTGTGCTAACATATAAGGTGGAAGGTCATTCATCAAACTGGCGCTGTCACGCCGAAAGCTGATATATCAAATGTGGTTTTGTGGTACGAAAATTTTCGTATTTGTCGAAAGTTTTCGTTCGCCCAATCCGACCACTTTTTGCGGGAGAAATCGATCATTATGCCAGACCGTGAACTGCGGCACATGCGCCGCACCGAATTAGTCGAGATCATTCTGGCGCTCAAGCAGAGCGAGGACCGGCTCCGGGCAGAAAACGCTGCCCTGTCTGCCCAGCTGCAGGAACGGCAGATCCATATTGAAAACGCAGGTTCCATTGCGCAGGCTGCACTGGAGCTGAACAAGGTGTTTGAAGCGGCGCAGGCTGCGGCTGATGAATACGTTGCATCGGTGCTCGCAGCAAACAAAAACACCGATGCCGCTGCCAGCGCTCTGCGCGCTCAGGCGGAAGCTGAAGCCCAGCAGATCCTTGCACAGGCACAGACCGAGGCTGCGAACCTGAAGGCCCGCACCCAGCAGCAGTGCGACGCGGAAACGGAAGCCGCCGCACGCAAGCGCGCCCAGGCCGAAGCGGACTGCAAGGCAATGCTTGCCCGGACGCAGCAGGAGATCCAGCAGCGCCGGGCCGCTTTTGACCGCCGGGCCAGCGAACTGCTGGACGGCTATCACAGCACGGAATTCCTGCCGGAGGAGCGTGCCAAATGAAAGAGCAAAAGATCAGGTTCACGCCCATTCCATCCACAGCAGAGGTGGAAGCAGAGCGCGAACGTCTGGCCTACCGCAGCCGTTATATGCGGGTGCTGCGCAGCACGGTCTACACGCTGCTGGTGGTCGCGGCCGTTGCCGTGCTGCTGGCCACCCTGTTTCTGCCGGTGCTGCAGGTCTCCGGCGACAGCATGAACCCCACTCTGCAGGACCGGGACATCATTCTGCTGGTCAAGGGCAGCGACATGAAGACCGGCGACCTTTGCGGATTTTACTGGCAGAACAAGCTTCTGCTCAAGCGCATCATCGGCCTGCCCGGTGATGTGATCGAACTGGACGAGGACGGTGTGGTCACTGTGAACGGCCAGACGCTGGATGAGCCCTATGTAGATGAACTGGCTCTGGGCGAATGCGACATCAAATTTCCCTATCAGGTGCCGGAAAACCGGTATTTCGTACTGGGTGACCATCGGGCCACCTCCATTGACAGCCGCAGCAGTGTGATCGGCTGTGTGGAAAAAAGTCAGATCGTAGGCAAGGTTTTTTTGCGGGTATGGCCCTTGTCCAACTTCTCGTTGATCCACTAAGGAGGTTTAGGAATCATGCGGGATATCGTGAAAGAATATCAGAAAAAGTTCCGTCGGAACCACCAGCGCGCCAGACGCTATACTGCGCTGCTGCTGGCGTTGGCGCTTACCACCAGCCTGTTCGTGAACTGGCAGCTGCACGGCGTGGGCATTGCCAAAACGGCCGAATATCTGTGCGGCGAGTTGGAGCACGAGCACACCGCTGCCTGCTATGAAAAGCAGCTGGTGTGCGGCTATGAGGAAGGCGAACCGGAGGACTGGAACGCCACCATGACGGACGACGGCATGTCTTTTGATGATACATTTGACATGGATGATGATGATCCCGGCATTGCAGCCCATTCCGCAGAGCCGGAGTACATCTTTGTGCCCCATGAGCACACCGACGACTGCTACCAGGAAGTGCAGGAGCTGACCTGCCTGGAAGAAGAGCACACCCACGACGACAGCTGTTTTGATGAGGATGGTGTCACCTTCATCTGCGATAAATTCGAGCACACCCACGACGACAGCTGCTACACCACCACCTATGAGCTGGTGTGCGGTCTGGAAGAGGGCGAGCTTGTAGAAGAAGTGAACCCCGATTATGACCCGGTGGCCCTGTTTGAGGAGCCGGTGGCCGCAAAGCCCGTGGTGGTCGATCCTGTGACCGAGCCCCCGGTGCACCACCACACCGATGCCTGCTACGAGGAAGTGCTGGTCTGCGGCCTGCCGGAGCACCACCACACGGTGAACTGCCTGTCCGACCCGCTGGACGACACGCAGGACGAGGACGAATGGCTGGCACAGACCGGCACCACGCTGAGCGGCAACTGGGCCGACGACCTGCTGGCCGTAGCCGAGAGCCAGCTGGGCTATGAGCAGAGCGAGCGCAACTTCCAGCTGGACGATGCCGACGGCGAGACCGTGCGCCACTACACCCGCTACGGCAACGACTACGGCAACGACTACGGCCCATGGGACGTGATGTTCCTTTCCTACTGCCTGAAATATGCCGATATCCCCCAGAGCGCTATCCCGCAGGTTTCCAGCGTGCTGTCTTTGCACAGCCAGCTGCGCAGCGCGCTGTACAACGAAGAGACCGGCAGCGGCTATGCCATGGATTTTGACGGTGATCTGCCGTCTGATGCCGCAATGCCCGGTGATATCGTCATTTACAATGGCACCGTGACCAAGGCTGTGGCCGCGGAAAGCCAGCCGTTGCAGGTGCAGGATGATTCCGCCGATGCCGACATTGCCCTGCTCTCCATGGATACTGCGGCCACCACCGACACCGCGCCCCACATTGAGGAATACACCGTGGATGCCAGCACCGTTGGCATCGTGAGCGATGTGGACGAAGATTTCGGCACCCTGACCGTGATCTCCGGCGATGTGGACGGCAAGGTGGCTAAAGTCACGCTGAATGCTTCGCAGGTAACAACGCTGGTGTCTGTGGCAAATGCGCAGCAGGCCGATTACGGCGTTGCTACGCCGGATTTCAAAGTCGAAGATGACGCAGGTGCCATTACCACCATCAAAGGTCTGGATGCACTGGATTACCTCACTGCTCTGGAGGTGCAGCGCAAGAATGGCACTGAATACGAGGATACCAACGTCACCACCATTTCGGAGCTTCTGCACAGCAGCCTGACCGTCACAGATATCCCGGCACAAGCGATCCAGGAAAACGACTACTGTGTCCATGTTAAGCTGCCCAAGAGCTTTGATGTGCTGGAGGACGAGCTTATCTCCGGCAAACTGGAAGATACCGGCAATTATGACACCTGCGGCAGCTACCGGCTGCTCAAGGGGAATGACGGCTGCTGGTACGCCGTGCTGCGGTACGACCAAAACTATATCAAGCAGAAAGAGGAGGCAGCCGCAGGCGCGGATACTTCCGATGCCAAGGTCACCAGCAACGTTGCCTTCAATTTCCAGTGGAACCAGAGCGAGGTCACCAGCAGCGGCTTTAATCAGATCGAGGTCAACAAAGATTACGCCCTTGATATCACCATCAACCCGGATGAAACCCCCGATGAGGATCAAAAAGACGATAAGAACTATGACCTTAACCAGAGCGTGAAGGACCCGCGCTACGATGGCAGCGATGCCTACTTGGATTACACTGTTACGCTTGTGGTCAAGAACGAACAGGCCGGCCCGCTGACGCTTGCGGACAGCATGACCCTGCCCACCGGCGTAACCGCCGAATATGTCGAAAACTCGCTCCAGCTCAGCATGGAAAACGGCGATACAACGCTCCGCATCACTTGGGAAGATGATAATGGTGAGCGCAAGATCACCTTGGGTTCTGCCGGTTCCCCCATTGCCGCAGGCACCTATTCTATCCGCTACACCGTCAAGCTGAAGGACGTTGGCGAAACGGCTGTTGACGGAGTAATCAATAACATCAAGATTCTGGATACGCCCATCAGCGATGATGCCGAAGAGTCGGTAAAAACCGACAGCCTTGTGATCACCAGTCAGGCCAATCCGTCCGACTACGAACTTCCCTCTACCGGCGGGGCCGGTACCAAACTGTATACAGCAGGCGGCGGCGCGCTGATGCTTGCCGCTCTGGTGTGCGGGGTTTGCAGAAAGCGCAGACGCGAAAGGAGGGCACGTTAAAAAACCTGCATCCTTCCTGACACGGCGGCAAAATTGATTCTGCGCCGGAAGCAGACCCTGAAAATAGGAATCAGAAAAACTTGAAAGGAGACTTTCGCAAATCATGATGAAGAAAACAATCAAAAAGCTGCTGGCCGCACTGCTGGCAGTTGCCATGGTGTGCGCCATGGCGATCCCGGCGTTTGCATACAACCCTGGGGAGACTGAGGAGAACCTCAACGGAACCCACGGTTACAGCGCTTTCCAGATCTTCAAGGGTGTTATTAGTAAGGACAATGAGACGCTTTCCAACGTTGATTGGGGCCAAAACATCACTGAACCTGATATTTTTCTGGCCAACTTGAAGAACGATCCTACCATCGGCGAAAAGTTTGAAACTGCTGCCACTGCTCAGGACGTTCTTGCGGTTATCAGCCAATGGAGTAATTCCGATGATAACAGCATCGCTTTTGCGCGCGTTGTATGCAGCTATCTCTACCCGAATGCAGACGCAAAACCGGAACCCGTCATTACAGATCACACCGGTGGCATCAACATTCCAAAGTCAGGTTATTATCTGATCGTTGATACTACCTACTTTAACCCTGGCGATTACTATCATGCCTACAATTCCTTCTTCCTGCTGAATGTTCCCCAAGTACCCTATGTCGTTCCAATTAATCGTAAGGTTGTAAAGCCCACTGTTGAGAAGGAAGTTTATGACAATCAGGATGGCGCCAACGAAGTAGGTTTTGGTTCCAGCGCTGACCATGCAATCAACGAAGAGTTCCAGTTCAAGCTGACCGCTACCTTGCCCGCAAGCCCCGACCGTGCTTACGATTACTATGACGAGTACATGGTTACCTTTTGTGATACTTTGTCTGCAGGCATTACCTTTGACCGCTGGGATACTGTTGTGATCAATAATGGCGGTGCCGATATCCCCATTCCGGCTGAAAATTATTATTCTGATGCTTCCAATCAGGATCTCACACTGAGCATTGAGGATGTCAAGACCTGTGCACCAGGGCTCAATTTGAATAACGGCGCTACTATTACGGTCACCTATACTGCACACCTGAACGAAAAGGCCTATGTCAATACTGCAGGCGGTGCTTCTAATACTGAGAACAAGAATAGTGTTTATCTCATCTATTCCAACAATCCCAGAAGCAGCGCATTCTTTGATAGGACTCCCGAAAGCGCAGTCTGTGTGTACACCTACCAGCTGAACAACACCAAGTATCACGATGAAGCTAACTCGGGTAATGAGTTGGAGGGCGCCGGCTTCAGTCTGTACAGCGACGAAGCTTGTACTCAGGAAGTAAAGCTCTACAAAGAAGGCGCCTTCTACTACCCCATCAAGAACGCAAAAGGTAAAACCGCTGTTGAAATGAAGTCTGCCGCTGATGGCACGTTCAACGTTAAAGGTCTGGACGCTGGCACCTACTACCTGAAGGAGACCACCCCTCCTGCCGGTTACAGTGCCTGTGACAAAACTAGAATCGTCATTTCTGCAACGCACGACGAACACAATGTTAATCTGTCCGGTGAATCCAACCTGAATAATAAAATCATCAACAAAAAAGCCGGCGGCATTACCCTGCCCTCCACCGGCGGCATCGGCACTACCATCTTCTATGTGGTCGGCGGCGGCTTGATGGTTGCGGCCATCGTTCTGCTGGTCACCAAGAAGCGCATGGAGAACAAGTAAGCTCCATTTTCCCCCAGAACCCGGAGCAAAGGGGCCGCAAGGCCCCCGCTCCTATCCTTATAACATTAGGGAGTAGCCCATGAAAAAGAACAAAAGCACCATCATCCTGATCCTCGTCTTTTTCGTGGGTCTATCCGTGATGTTATACCCCACCCTCAGCGATTACGTCAACCAGCTGCATCAGTCCCGTGCTGTGGCCACCTATGCCGAGGATGTGGACAATCTGACCGATGCCGACTACAGCGCCTATTTCGAGGCGGCAGATGCGTTCAATGCACAGATCGCCGCCGACCCGGATGCGTTGTATTTCCCGCAGCGCTTTCCCACCTACGAAAGCACGCTGGATGTGACCGGCACCGGCATTATGGGCTACATCACCATTGAAAAGATCGGTGTGGAGCTGCCCATCTACCACGGCACCAGCGATGGCGTGCTGCAGATCGCCGCAGGCCACTTGGAGGGCACCAGCCTGCCGGTGGGCGGCGGCAGCACCCACGCGGTCATTTCGGCCCACCGGGGCCTGCCCAGCGCCAAGCTGTTCACCAATCTGGACCAGCTGGAAGTAGGCGACACCTTCACCATCACGGTGCTGGACCGGGTGCTGACCTATGAGGTGGACCAGATCTCCATTGTACTGCCCACCGAGACCGACAACCTCAAGGTGGTGGACGGCAAGGATTACGTCACCCTGATGACCTGCACCCCCTACGGCATCAACTCCCACCGCCTTCTGGTGCGCGGACGGCGCATCGAAACGCCGGACAAGCTCAAGCACATCCGTGTAACAGCCGATGCCATCAAGATCGAACCGATCATCACAGCTCCCATCATGGCACTGCCCCTGCTGCTGGTGCTGCTGCTCTGGCTGCTGTTCTCCAACCGCAAACGCAAATCTACAAGAGGTGAAAAACATGAAACGCACTGATCTCAAAAAGCACGCTGCGGCCCTGCTTTTGGTGCTGTGCCTTCTGGTAACAAGTGCGCTGCCTGCCCTTGCCACCAGCGCAAACATCAAGCTGGTGGACAGCAGCGGCAATCCCACTACCGGCACCATCTGCGTTACGCTGTACGACAGCGCCAACGATAAGGCGCTGAGCGGCGGCAAGCTCACTTTGTACCGTGTGGCCGAGGTAAAGCGCCAAAACGGCAACCTGAGCTACGAATACTGCGGCGATTTCTACGGCTGCGGCATTGCGCTGGGTGATTTGACCGACAGCACCCTTGCGGCCCAGCTGCAGGAGTATCTGTCCCAAAGCGCCGAGGGCACCACAAAGACCATTGATGCGGACGGCAACGTGACCTTCCGTGGTCTGGAGCTGGGCCTGTATCTGATCGTGCAGACCGAGGCTTCCAAGGGCTATGAGCCGATCAATCCGTTCCTTGTCTCTCTGCCCATGGCGGAGGATGGCAAGTGGAATTATGCGGTGGATGCCAGCCCCAAGGTGGGTGCTTACACCCCCACCAAGCCGGGCACGCCCCCTACCCCGCCTACGCCGCCGGATACGCCCGATCATCCTGATACGCCTACCCCGCCGGACAACCCGGATAACCCGGTCTTTCCCGGTAATCCGGTCTCTCCCGGTAATCCGGACAATCCCGTGGCTCCGGGCCACCCGGATCATCCGGCAGCACCCGGTAATCCAGACAGCCCCGTTCTGCCGGGCCACCCGGATAACCCGGCAATGAGCAGTCTGCCGCAGACCGGTCAGCTGAACTGGCCCGTTCCGGTGCTGGCTGTCAGCGGTGTGGTGCTGTTTGCATTCGGCTGGGCGTTGGATCGCAAATACCGCACAGTATAATTTCCTTCCGATACAACAAAGAGGACCTGATGCATCTGCATCGGGTCCTCTTTTTCGGTTTCTTTTATGCAGTCAGGGTTTACTGCTGCTGTGCCTGCTGCTCGGCGCGCTTGGCTTCCAGCGCCAGAATGGCATCGCGGCGGCTCAGGTTGATACGGCCCTGCTGGTCGATGTCGGTCACCTTGACCACGATGGCATCACCCACAGCCACCACATCCTCCACGCGCTCCACACGCTTGGTGTCCAGCTTGGAGATGTGCACCAGACCTTCCTTGCCCGGTGCGATCTCAACGAAGGCACCAAAGTTCATCAGGCGGGTCACCTTGCCCTTGTAGATGGCACCGATCTCGGGGTCCTCCACAATGGTCTTGATGGTAAAGATGGCGCGCTTTGCGTCCTCCTGATCCACAGCAGAGACGAACACATGGCCGTCCTCCTGCACGTCGATCTTGCAGTTGCAGGTAGCGCAGATGTCCTGAATGACCTTGCCGCCCTTACCGATCACGTCCTTGATCTTATCGGTGGGGATCATCATGCTGAACATCTTGGGTGCGTAGCGGCTCAGCTCATGGCGGGGCTCTGCGATCACCGGCTTGATGATCTCGTCCAGAATATACAGGCGGCCCTTGCGGCACTTCTCGAAAGCCTCGGCAATGATGTCGTAGGTCAGGCCATCGATCTTGATGTCCATCTGGATGGCAGTGATGCCCTTGCGGGTGCCGCCCACCTTGAAGTCCATGTCGCCGTGGAAGTCCTCCACGCCCTGAATGTCCAACATGGTCATCCAGCGGTCGCCCTCGGTGATCAGGCCGCAGGAAATGCCGGCAACGGGTGCCTTGATGGGCACGCCTGCATCCATCAGGGCCAGCGTAGAGCCGCAGATGGATGCCTGAGAGGTGGAACCGTTGGAGGAGAGCACCTCAGACACGCAGCGGATGGTGTAGGGGAACTCTTCCAGAGAGGGCAGCACGGGCACCAGAGCACGCTCTGCCAGTGCGCCATGGCCGATCTCGCGGCGGCCGGGGCTGCGCGGTGCGCGGGCCTCGCCCACAGAGTACGGCGGGAAGTTGTAGTGATGGATATAGCGCTTGGTCTGCTCGTCGGTCAGGTCGTCCATGAGCTGGTTGTCCTTGGTGCCGCCCAGAGTGCAGGTGGTGAGCACCTGCGTCTGGCCGCGGGTGAACATGCCGGAGCCGTGCACGCGGGGCAGAATGCCCACTTCGGCAGCCAGCGGGCGGATCTCGTTGATGCCGCGGCCGTCCACGCGCTTGCCCTCGTCCAGCAGCCAGCGGCGCACCACGAACTTCTGCATCTTGTAGCTGACCAGATCAAGGTCTGCAGCGGTCAGGTCGGGGTACTCCTCGGCGATCTTGTCCATGATGGGCAGCAGAGCGGCATCGCGCACATTCTTGTCGTCGGTGTCCATAGCGGCCTTGAAGTCGTCCAGATACTTGTTCTGGATGGCGTGGAACACGTCCATATCCAGACCCACCACCTGAAAATCGATCTTCGGCTTACCGCGCTCGGCCACGATGCGGTTGATGAACTCAATGGTCTTTTTGATCTCCACGTGAGCGGCCTTGATGGCGTTCAGCATGGTGTCCTCGTCCACCTCGTTGGCACCGGCCTCGATCATGACGATCTTATCCATGGTGGCGGCAACGGTCAGGGCAAGATCGCTCACCTTGCGCTGCTCCTGCGTGGGGTTCAGCACGATCTCGCCGTCCACCAGACCCACCTGCACGCCGCCGATGGGGCCGTTCCACGGGATGTCGGACACGGCAGTGACCAGAGAAGCACCGATCATACCGGCGATCTCAGGGCTGCAGTCGGGGTCCAGACTCATGACGGTCATGGTGATGCACACGTCGTTGCGCATTTCCTTGGGGAACAGCGGGCGCATGGGGCGGTCCACCACGCGGCTGGTCAGGATGGCGCGCTCACCGGGGCGGCCCTCACGGCGCATAAAGCTGCCGGGGATGCGGCCTGCGGCGTAGAGCTTTTCCTCATACTCCACGTTCAGGGGGAAGAAATCCACGCCCTCGCGGGGCTTGGGGCTCATGACCACATTGCACAGAACGCAGGTCTCGCCGTAGCGGATCAGCGCACTGGCGTTGGACAGACCGCACATTTTGCCCATTTCTACCTTGAACGGGCGGCCTGCCAGCATGGTCTCGTAGACCTTGTAGTTCTCAAAGGTCTCTCTGCGGGAACCAAATTCAATTGCCATTGTTTTTGCCTCCTTGTTTTTTCGGATTTTTTCTATCCAAAAGGCGGTGGCACGCGCATCATAGCAATAAATCCAGCGTCCATGCCGTTCACATCCGGTTTTGTTTGAGATATTTCCCCCACCGGGGGAATGTCTCTGCCGTTGATGTGAGCCGTCCGCGCCATGAAAAAGCATTCGGGGCACAGGCGTTCGATTTACTGCTGCAATACGCAGCCGCTGCCATTTGTATACAAAAGCAAAAGGCAGGCACCTTTGCGGTACCTGCCCTCTGTTTAAATTACTTACGCAGACCCAGAGTTGCGATCAGAGCACGGTAACGCTCGATGTCCTTCTTCTGGAGATAAGCCAGCAGATTGCGGCGGCGGCCAACCATCTTCATCAGGCCGCGGCGGCTGTGGTGATCGTTCGGGTTCTTCTTCAGGTGCTCGTTCAGCTCGTTGATGTGAGCGGTCAGCAGAGCGACCTGCACTTCGGGAGAGCCAGTGTCCTTCTCGGTCAGAGCGACTTTGGCCATAACTTCCTGCTTGTTCATAGTTACATACCTCTTTATAAAATTTTATGTGCCAATGGAACAGCGGCGGGAAACGGCATTCCCAAAAAGCGGGCATACTCCCAACCCCGTACCACGGTAACAGATACAGTATACCAGAACCCTGTGCAAAATGCAAGGATATTTTTTGCATCCTGCCTTTATTTTTTTACGTACTGGTGCCAGTACAGCTGTACCTCCGGCAGCTTCTTTTTGCGCAGCAGAACTGCGGTGGGGATCAGATACAGCAGCACCGAAAGCAGCATGGATGCATCGTAGCCGCTCACCGCATCGGCCACGGTAGTGGTGCCGTACAGCCCACCGATGAGCATGGACGAAATATCCATGGCACCATGCAGGAATACCGTCACCCACAAATTGCCGGTGCGGAAGTAGATCGCCGCAAAAAGAGTGCCCAGCGATGCTGCAAACACGCACTGCATCAGCACACCGAAGGGTGCCGAACTGAGGATATTGGTCAGGTGCGCCGCACCAAACAGCACACCGGACAAAAGGCAGGCCTTCCACACACCGGCGCGGCTGGTGCCAAAGTGCTCCAGCAGGGTCTGGGCAATGACACCGCGGAAGATGAATTCCTCGGCCACACCCACCATGGCCATGCTGACAAGGAAGGTGCAGATGCGTGCCGCAGGCTGCAGCACACCGTTCTCCGGCCGGCCCAGCACCAGCGACCCAAAGGCATTGTAGCCAATGAACACCAGCGGGTACATGCCCACCAGCAGGCCATTGAAAAAGCCGCTGCCGCGGCGGCGCAGCAGCCCAGCACGGTCTGTCCGTACCAGAAACAGCACTGCCACCATGGCCCCCACCAGCTCCTGCAGAGTGCTGTAGAGGTATGTATCAATGGACGCAAAATCCGCCCGAAAAAGAACCAATGCAATGGTAAAGACAAGATCTGTTACGAACAGGCTTGCCAGAAAGACCACTTCTGCCAGAACGCAGAATAAGATTGGGTGCGCTTTGCGCAGTCGTTTGAGCATGGGATACCCTCCTGAATCGTTGATGGTACTATTCTAGCACACTTTACCTTAAAACGATATAGCACGCGCAAAAAAGGCAGTTTTCCCTTCTGCTGTGCCGCAAAGCGTTCACTTTTTCAAAACAAAGATCTGTTCAAACTCCTGCGTTGCCAGCAGCGAAACATCCTCATAGCCGCCCTGTCGGGCAACGTTCCACGCAGTTTCCATGTTCTGGGCCGTGATCTGCTCCACCTGTTCTGCCGTCACGAACTGCCACAGCCCCCGGCCTCCAATGAACAGCACCAGCGTATCATTTTCGCCGGTGTTATACTGCACCAGCAGCTCACTGGAATCGTCCGGCACCACACAGACCTCCTGAAATTTGAGAAGCTCCTGCACGCCGGAAGTGAAACTGCCAAGGTCCCCGGTAATATCCACGCAGGCGGCCTGACTGTATTGTTCCAGTTCTTTGTCTATCTTATAAGTACCGCTGTACATGCGCTCCGGCTCGATCACAAATGCAAGCACGACCATTGCAAGGCACACGATCTGCAGAATGCGCTTTCTGGTGCCTGCACGCAGCGTATCCAGAATGGAGAAAAGGCCGCAGCCACAAAACAACGCTTCCAGCGGCTGCAGATGGTACACATACCGCAGCGACTTATACGGAGAGATCACCGCGATAACCAGAAATGCAGCAAGCGCCGGGACCGTGATCAGCTTGACATCCCCGGGGATCAGCGTAGTGCCGCGCAACTTGCCCGGCAGCCAGCGCTGCCCCAGCTTCGTCAGGATCAGCACGGCCATAATGCCTGCGCCTACAGCAAAGCCGACAATGCTCCAGCCGATCAGCTCCAGCGGGCCTTTGGGGTACTGCGCCAGATCAAAAAGATTGCGCGTTGTAGCATCCAGTGAGTTCGTATTCTGCGAGTGCAGCTGTGCATACCAGCACGGAAAGGTGAGCAGCATTCCGCCAACGCCCGCAAGTGCCGGAAGCGAAAATGCAGCAGCATTTTTCCATTCGCGCCGGAACATCAGGTAAAGGTCATATGCTGCGCACAGCAGGAAGGCATAGACCACAAAGAAATACTGGGTCATCATGCCAAGATAGATGGTTACACCGATCAGAAGATATTTGGGCACAGACGGCCTGCGAAGAGACTTTGCCACCAGCAGCGCAAGCAGGATTGTCAGCAAGGTCATGAGCATATACATGCGCACCATCGTCACATTCGAGATCATTTCACGGTTGAACGCATACAATGCACAGACGAACAATGCTTTTTTCCAGTCTGCAAACAGCTCCATGCCCAGCGCATACAGCGCTGCCAGCGTGCCGCCCAGCAGCACAAAATTCATCCCCAGACCCGTCCATTTTGTAAAGCTGCCCGGGAACAGCGAGCATACTGTATTCAACAGAAAATAAAACAGCGGCGGATGAATGTCCTGCGTCTGATTATAGTAGACCGACGCATAGTTGAAGCGATCATTTTTCTGAACCGAAATATAATTCACAAAATCCTGTTGTTCAAAAACTGCTTCCGGGAGATTTCCATCAAACGAATGCTCACCATTATAATACCAATTCAAAAACGGCGCATAGCTGCTGTTTGCAAGGCCGTAGGAGTAGATCTCATCCAGAAAGAAACCCTCTTTCCGCACAGCCCACCAGCCGCAAAGGCAGATCAGAACGATCACAAAAAGCGCGACCGCCCGTTTTTTCTTTTTTATTTCCTGCATAGTTTCTGTTTTTCCTCGCTTTTTTGTCCGTTCTGCAGCCAAATATGGCTTTGCTTTTCCAGTATATCATATTTAGAACACAAGTCAAAACTTTTCGGGTTGCAGATCCCGCTGCTCCTAGCAGCATGCACCCTGTTAGACATTCCTAGCCGGTGGGACCCGCGGGCTAAACAAAGCCATACTATGGCTTTGTTTG
>UMGR01032347.1_pt1 | contig 51106 bp, 39 predicted proteins | sample 1965321 | NCBI WGS metagenome assembly UMGR01 (sample SAMEA4836077, study PRJEB28245) | human gut metagenome | biome: gut microbiome; material: fecal sample | place: Denmark | collected 2008 | reverse complement strand
GGCGGCAGCCACGGCGGCGGCGGTGGCCGCGGCCGTTAAAAACACAAAAACACGGAGAACTGCTGTGGGCGGTATGCCTGCGGCAGTTCTCTTTTTAGGTTTCAGGTGTGAAGGGAATTCATTTGACAAATCAACTTTGTTAACCTATACTGAGAAACATGCATAATAAGCCAGAAATAAAGGCTCTGAGGGCGGAAAAGCCGCAGAGCAGGGAACGATAAAAATAGAGGGAGAAAACCATGCTGACTCTGGATAAGATCTACCATGCAGCCTTTGTGCTCAAGGATGTTGCCCGCAAGACCGACCTCATCGAGGCACCCAAGCTCTCCAAGGACTGCCAGCTGTACCTGAAAACCGAAAACCTGCAGGCCACCGGCAGCTTTAAGGTGCGCGGTGCTTACTATAAGATCAGCCAGCTTTCCGAGGAGGAGAGCGCCAAGGGCGTGATCGCCTGCTCTGCCGGCAACCACGCACAGGGCGTGGCGCTGGCTGCTACCCGCCGCGGCATCAAGAGCATCGTCTGTATGCCGGACGGTGCCCCCATCATGAAGGTGGAGAATACCAAGAATCTGGGCGCAGAGGTGTGTCTGGTGCCCGGCACCTATGATGATGCCCACGACAAGGCTGTGGAGCTGCAGGAAGAGACCGGCATGACCTTTATCCACCCCTATGACGATGAGCAGGTCATCGCGGGGCAGGGAACCATTGGTCTGGAAATTCTGGATCAGCTTCCGGATGTGGATGCGGTCGTTGTGCCGGTGGGCGGCGGCGGCCTGATCTCCGGCGTGGCCTTTGCCATCAAGAGTCTGCGCCCGGAGGTGAAGGTCTATGGCGTACAGGCCGAGGGTGCACCCAGCATGTACCGCAGCCTGCACGAGCATAAGTACCAGACCCTGAAAGCCGTTTCTACCTTTGCAGACGGCATTCAGGTCAAGACTCCCGGTGAGCTGACCTACCAGATCTGTGAGCAGTATGTGGACGACATCGTGACCGTGAGCGAGGATGAGACCGCTGCCGCCATCCTCTCGCTGATGGAGAACCAGAAGCTGGTTGCCGAGGGTGCCGGAGCCGTGCCGGTGGCTGCAGTGCTGTTCCACAAGCTGCCGGTCGAGGGCAAAAAGGTGGCCTGCGTCGTCTCCGGCGGCAACATCGATGTGAACATCCTCAACCGCGTGATCACCCGTGGTCTGGTCATGAGCGGCCGCAAGGCGAACATGACCATTGCGCTGGAGGACAAGCCCGGCCAGCTGAAGAAGGTGGCCGAGATCGTGTCCCGCTGCGGCAGCAATGTGGTGTCGGTGCAGCACGATGGCTCCGATCCCAATATGCCCATTTCCAGCTGCTTCCTCAAGCTCACCCTTGAGACCCGCGATGCCGAGCAGATCGAGCAGATCCGCGCAGAGCTTGCAAAAGAGGGTTTCCAGCTTGTGAGCGAAAGAGTATAATAGAAGAAAAAAGAAAGGAACGTTTTATCATGAAAGTCGTTTCCACTTCCAACGCACCCGCAGCCATCGGCCCTTACAGCCAGGCGATCGATCTGGGCAATATGGTGTTTGTTTCCGGTCAGATCCCGGTAGACCCTGCTACCGGCAAGATGGCCGATACGGTTGAAGAGCAGGCTGCACAGAGCCTTGCAAACCTCAAGGCCATTCTGGCCGAGGCTGGCCTTTCCATGGCAAATGTGGTCAAGACTGTCATTTTTCTGGCCGATATCAACGATTTTGCCGCTGTGAATGCCGTGTATGCCAAGGCCTTTGCTGAGCCGTTCCCTGCCCGCAGCTGCGTGCAGGTGGCCGCCATTCCCAAGGGCGCAAAGCTGGAGATTGAGTGCATCGCCGTGCGCGAATAATCAGGCCTAAACACAAAAGGGGCTGTGCCGCTGGCACAGCCCCTTTTGCATGTGTGAGGAAGAATGAGAACAGCAATTACGGGCGCAGACCCATGCCGCCCTCCAGCGTGAGGGTCTCGCCGGACAGATACTTGAAGTCCGGCATGGCCAGCTGCACGCATACCCGGCCGATCTCGGTCTCGGGGTTGGCGTAGTGGCCCATGGGCGGCATCTTGACGTTGGCTTTGAACGCATCTGGGTATGCCTGCTGGAACTGCTCCAGCTTGGCGGTCCAGGCCAGCGGGCAGATTACGTTGACATTGATGCCATCCTTGCCCCACTCGGTAGCGGCCACGCGGGACAGGCCGCGGATGCCCTCCTTGGCGGCAGCGTAGGAGCACTGGCCAAAGTTGCCAAACAAGCCTGCACCGGATGCAAAGTTGATCACGCTGCCCTTGGACTTGGCCAGATAGGGATAGCAGGCCTTCATATAGTAAAATGCAGCGTACAGGCCGGAATAAAGGGCCAGATCAAACTGCTCGGTGGTGTGCTCTGCCAGCGGCACGCCGGAAGCGGATGCCTGTGCGTTGTTCACCAGCACTTGAATGCCGCCAAAGGTATCCACAGTCTGATTGACGACATTTTGCACGGTGGCTTCGTTGTCGGTGCCTGCACACACATCTGCCTGCACCGGCAGAACGCGGATGCCATACTTGGCTTCCAGCTCGTTTTTTGCCTCTTCCAGTTTTTTTACATTACGGCCAGTGATGACCAGATTTGCGCCCTCTTTTGCAAAGGCGGTGGCAATGCCATAGCCGATGGAGCCGCAGCTGCCATCGGAAAGTACGGCGCGGCCTGCGCCGGTGATGATAGCGGTCTTACCCGTTAAAAAGCCCATAGTTGCCCTCCAGAAGTGCTCAATTGGTATATCAATGGCTGATGTTGGCCATATTATAGCCTGAATTTCAATAGAATGCAAGGCTTTTTACCGATAAATAAAAAATAGACAAAGAATGCCGGGAAGGTGAAAAAATTCACGACTTCTCGGCATTTTGTGAAAGATTTGTCAGAAACTTTGATGTTAAAATAAAGACAAACTAATTACTTCTGCACGCCCGCCTCGCACTGCTCAATAAACTGCTTTGCCACGCGGGGGCTGCGGCCGCCGGCGCGGATGGCAAAGGCTTCGGCTTTGACCAGCAGCTGATCCATCGGCATGTCGATGCCGTGCTGCTTTGCCAGTTCGGCCAGAATGGTCTCAAACCGGGCCTTCTCCGGCCGCTGGAAAGTGACCGTCAGGCCGAACCGGGCCGAAAGGCTCATCAGCTCCTGCCGGGTATCGGCTTCGTGGATGTCGTCGCCGGTGCGGTCGGTCAGTGTTTCTTTAATAAGGTGGCGGCGGTTGGAGGTGGCATATACCGCAATGTTCTTGGCTCTGCCGCCCACGCTGCCCTCCAGAATGGCTTTGAGCGCGGCAAAGTTGTCGTCGTTGGCGGTAAAGCTCAGGTCGTCGATGAACAGGATGAATTTGAGCGGGTTCGCGGCCAGCTTGTCCATCAGATCCGGGATCTGGTAGAGCTGGTTCTTCTTCACTTCCACCAGCCGCAGGCCTTCAGGTGCAAACTCATTGGCAATGGCTTTCACCGCACTGGACTTGCCGGTGCCTGCATCGCCGTACAGCAGCACATTGTTGGCGGGCATCCCGGCCAGCAGGGCCTTTGTGTTGGCAATGACCTTTTCGCGCTCCTTCTCGTAGCCGGGCAGCTCGGAAAGGCGCTGGGGGTCCGGGTATTTCACCGGCACCAGCTGGCCGTTCTCCACCGTGAACACATGGTGCTTGGCAAACATGCCATAGCCCTTTTTTCCCACCTCGCTCATGCGATGGGCGTAGGCGGCAGGCAGGTCGATGCTGGAGGTCTCCCACCGGGGCAGGAAGGCCAGCTCCTGCGCCTGCCCTGTGGCAGAACCGGCAGCGGCCAGCAGCTCGTCCAGCGTCAGGCCGCACAGAGCCTGCAGAAAAGCCAGTTCACTGTCCAGCGCGGTCTGCAGTGCAGGGGCAAGGGTGCCCGATGCAGCCTGACGCACGCAGACGGTCTCGGCTTCCAGCACAGCGGCGCTGAGGTAGCTGCCCCAGTTGGTGGTGTGCTCGAACAGTGCGGCTTCAAATTGGGCCACAGCGTCGCACACTGGGCCATAGCCGGGCGCACCGGCTTCCATGCGGTCGGTCAGGTCCAAAAGCTTTGCCACAACGGGGTCGTCCAGCAGGCTGCGGAAAACAACAAGCCCGTGCAGCCGGGCATTCCATTCTCTCAATTTCATATTCCTGTCCTCTAGTTGGTCTTAAATTAAACGCGCAGGCGCGCATATCAGAAGTATACAGCGCATTGTGCTATGGCGCAAGAGGTGTTCAATTAACTTCATGTTTGGGGTGATTCAGGTTACAAATTGTCGATTGACAAAAGGCCGATTTATAGTATAATTTACATCAACAAATGCGCAGATGGGAAAAAGTACCACACGATCCCCACTGTTCAGAGAGCTGCCGTCTGGTGCAAGGCAGTCAGTGCTTCGTGCGGAAAATCATCCCGGAGCAGCCTGCCCAACGGGTGCAAAACCCTTGTAAGCAGCGCCGGTTGCAGCCGTTACCGTGCAGGGCTTTGTTGGAAGCCCGTGAGAGGGTGTGCACAGCACGCCAACGAGAGTGGTACCGCAGAGAGCTTGATGATCACAAGGTCTTTGTCTCTTGGTTTAACAGGGGACAAAGGCTTTTTCTTTTAAAAAAGAAGCTCCCCGGGAACGTGTAAAAAGTGGAAAAAGGTTAGGAAAACAGGAGAAACTCACCATGCAGTTGAATGGTTCTCAGATTTTTGTGGAGGTCCTCTGCGAGCAGGGCGTGGACACCCTTTTTGGTTATCCCGGCGGCGCAGTGCTGAACCTTTACGATGAGCTGTACAAAAATTCGGACCGCATCACCCATGTGCTGACGGCACATGAACAGGGCGCGGCCCACGCGGCAGACGGTTATGCCCGTGCCACCGGCCGCACCGGTGTGGTGCTGGCCACCAGCGGCCCGGGTGCCACCAATCTGGTCACCGGCATTGCCACGGCCTATATGGACTCGGTGCCCATGGTAGCCTTTACCGGCAACGTGACCACGGACGGGATCGGGAGGGACAGCTTTCAGGAAGCCTACATTGAGGGCATCACAATGCCCATCACCAAGCACAATTTCACGGTGCGCCGGGTGGAAGAGCTGGCCGATACCATGCGCTCTGCCTTCCGTATTGCACAGAGCGGGCGCAAAGGCCCGGTGCTGGTGGATATCCCCAAGGACGTGACAGCGGCGGTATGCGAGTTCACCCCCAAAAAGCCGGAGCCGATCCGCACCGTTACCACCTTCAACGCGGAGCAGGTCAAGTGGGCAGCGGATCTTATCAATGCGGCCCAGCGACCGCTGGTCTACTTTGGCGGCGGCGTGCGCAGCGCAGCCTCCTGCCAGCCGCTGCGTGATCTGCTGCACAAGGCAGAGATCCCGGCCACCTACACCCTGATGGCCGCAGGCGTTGTGCCCTACGGCGACCCGATGAACATTGGCATGGTGGGTATGCACGGCTGTTACACCTCCAATCGTGCCGTGGCCGACTGCGACGTGCTGATTGCAGTGGGCACCCGCTTCTCGGACCGTGTGGCCCTGAACCCCAAGACCTTTGCAAAGAACGCCACCATCATCCAGATCGACATCGACCCCAGTGAGCTGGGCAAGAATGTGGAGGTCGATCTTTCCATCGTGGGCGATGCCGCTTACGTGCTGAACGCCATGCTGCCGCAGATCGAGGAAAAGAAGCATCCCGACTGGATGAAGATGATCCATGAGTGGCAGGCACAGGATTACCACCCGGTGTCCGACCCCACCCGCCTGATGCCCCATCAGGTGATCGGCGAGGTGTGCAACCAGTGCGGCCCTGAAGCCGTGTATGTGACCGATGTGGGCCAGCACCAGATGTGGGCGGCACAGTACCTGCGCCACGCCAAGAGCCGTGGCTTTATCACCAGCGGCGGTCTGGGTACCATGGGCTTTGGCTACGGTGCCGCCATTGGCGCACAGATGGCTCTGGGCCGCGACCAGCGGGTGGTCATGTTTACCGGCGACGGCTCCTTCCACATGAACCTGAACGAGGCCTGCACCGCCGTGAGCTATGAGCTGCCCATCATCACCGTGATCTTCAACAATTCGGTGCTGGGCATGGTGCGCCAGTGGCAGACCATCTTCTACGAAAAGCGCTACAGCCAGACCGATCCCCACCGCAAGACGGACTTCGTCAAGCTGGCCGAGGGCTTTGGCCTGAAGGGCTACCGCTGCAGAAACTTGCCGGAGTTTCAGGCTGCTTTTGCGGATGCGCTCAAGCAGAAGGGCCCCACATGGATCGAGTGCATCATCGATAAGGACGAAAAGGTGCTGCCCATGATCCCCGGCGGCGGCGACATCAACGATATCATCATGGAATAAGGAGGGCACAGCCATATGGAATCCAATAAGCGCAGGGTCATCAGCCTGCTGGTGGACAACCAGAGCGGTGTTCTGGCCCGTGTGTCCAACCTGTTCTGCCGCCGCGGCTTCAACATCGACAGCCTGACGGTCTCGGCCACCAACGACCCGGCAGTCAGCCGCATCACCGTGACCATTACCAGCGATGACAAGGCTCTCAAGCAGCTGATCCTGCAGACCGAACGGCTGGAAGTTACCCGTCAGGTGTTCGTGCTGGACGGCGAAAAATCTCTGGAACGGGAACTGCTGCTGCTGAAGGTAGCATCCGATGTGCACAACCGCAGCGAGCTGCGGGAGATCGCCAGCATCTACAAGGCCAAGATCATCGACCTTTCGCCGGACAGCATGGTGTTCGAGCTGATCGGCAAGCCGGATAAGATCGATGCCTTCCTGAAAATGTTTACAGATTACAAAATTTTGGAGCAGTGCCGCACCGGTGTTACCGCACTGGAGCGCGGCGGGATGCATCAGCATATGCAGAAGCCTCCGCAGGAGGTGCGCGAAGCGCAGCTGCCTCTGCCGGGGACCCACTGCCCGGAGAGAAAGTAAGAACGAACCCTCTCCGTCACGGCTGCGCCGTGCCACCTCTCCCGAAGGGCGAGGTTTTATGCATCATCAAAAGAGAAGGTATGATAAAAGCTCCCCCCTCGGGGGAGCTGGCATCGAGCAAAGCGAGATGACTGAGAGGGTTAAAACTTCGCTTTTCCGCTCCACAGTGAGCGAAAATATAAGATCGTTTACAATCAGCCACTGAATAAACACAAAACAAAAAGGAGAACAACTACCATGGCTATCAAGAAATACTACGATTCCGACTGCAACCTCGGCGTGCTGGACGGCAAGACCGTCGCTGTCATCGGCTTCGGCAGCCAGGGCCACGCACATTCCGAGAACCTGGCCGAGAGCGGCGTGAACGTCGTCGTCGGCCTGCGCAAGGGTTCTGCTCACTGGGAGAAGGCTTCTGAGTTCGCAGCAACTCACGAGAACTTCAAGGTCATGGAAGTGGAAGAAGCTGCCAAGGCCGGCGACGTTGTCATGATGCTGGTGCCCGACGAGCTGTGCGCCGACATCTATAACAAGCAGGTGGCTCCCTACATGACCGAGGGCAAGGCACTGGCCTTTGCACACGGCTTCAACATCCACTTCAAGACCATCACTGCTCCTAAGAACGTTGACGTTATCATGATTGCTCCCAAGGGCCCCGGCCACATCGTCCGCCGCCTGTACACCGAGGGTGAGGGCTGCCCCTCTCTGATCTGCGTGGAGCAGGACTACACCGGCAAGGCTAAGGATATTGCTCTGGCATACGCTTCCGGCATCGGCGCTGGCCGTGCAGGCATCCTGCAGACCACCTTCAAGGAGGAGACCGAGACCGACCTGTTCGGCGAGCAGGCAGTGCTGTGCGGCGGCGTTTCCGAGCTGATCCACGCCGGTTTCGATACGCTGGTGGAAGCTGGCTACGAGCCCGAGATGGCATACTTTGAGACCTGCCACGAGATGAAGCTGATCGTTGACCTGATCAACGAGGGCGGCTTCTCCAAGATGCGTTACTCCATCTCCAACACCGCTGAGTACGGCGACTACCGCACCGGCAAGCGCCTGATCACCGCCGAGACCCGCAAGGAAATGAAGAAGGTTCTGACCGAGATCCAGGACGGCACCTTCGCTTCCGAGTTCCTGACCGAGATGAGCCCCAACGGCGGCCGCAAGGTGCACTTCCTGGCAAAGCGCCGCATGGAAGCAGAGCTGCCCATCGAGAAGGTCGGCGCAGAGCTGCGCAGCATGATGAGCTGGCTGAAGAAGTAATCAACTCCCCCAGTCGCCTGCGGCGACAGCCCCCTCAAAGAGGGAGCCTTTTGCCTGATCGCAGCGTGAAGCCTCCCTCCGTGAGGAAGGTGGCATCGCGCAAGCGATGACGGAAGGAGTTCAGCCAAAACTTGTGATAAAATCAGGAAAGATTCCCTCCTTTGGGAGGGAGTCTTTTGCTATAAGAAAAAGAGGAATAAACAATGAGAAGTGACAACGTGACCAAGGGTTCGGAGCGTGCGCCGAACCGCAGCCTGTTTTATGCACTGGGTTACACCCCGGAAGAGCTGGAGCGTCCGCTCATCGGCGTGGTGAGCGCCTACAGCGAGATCGTGCCCGGCCATATGAATCTGGACAAGATCGCCGATGCCGTCAAGGCCGGCGTTGAGATGGCAGGCGGCACGCCCATCCTGATCCCCGCCATTGGCGTGTGCGACGGCATCGCCATGGGCCATGTGGGCATGAAGTACTCGCTGGCTTCCCGTGAGCTGATCTGCGACAGCGTGGAGACCATGCTCATGGCCCACCAGCTGGACGGTCTGGTGCTGGTGCCCAACTGCGATAAGATCGTGCCCGGCATGGTGATGGCAGCGGTGCGCATGGATGTGCCCGCTGTGGTCTGCTCCGGCGGCCCCATGCTGGCCGGTACCTACGGCGGCGAGGAGGTCAGCCTTTCCAAGATGTTCGAGGCTGTGGGTGCCTACAAGGCCGGTATGATCACCGAGGATCAGCTGGAAGACTGCACCTGCAACTGCTGCCCCAGCTGCGGCAGCTGCTCCGGCATGTACACCGCCAACAGCATGAACTGCCTGTGCGAGGCCATCGGCATCGCACTGCCCGGCAACGGCACCATTCCTGCCGTCTACTCCAAGCGTCTGCAGCTGGCAAAGCACGCCGGTATGGCCATTATGGATATGGTCAAGAAGGGCATCACCGCACGCCAGATCATCAACGAGCGCTCCATCCGCAACGCTCTGACCTGCGATATGGCTCTGGGCTGCTCCACCAACACCGTGCTGCACCTGCTGGCCATCGCTTATGAGGCCGGTGTGCCCATCGACCTGAAGCTGTTCAATGAGATCAGCGCCAAGACCCCGAACCTGTGCCATCTGGCACCGGCCGGCCCCACCCACATGCCGGACCTGTACGCCGCAGGCGGCATCCCTGCCGTGCAGGCAGAGCTGGCCAAGAAGGGCCTGCTGGATCTGGATGTGCCCACCGTTACCGGCAAGACGCTGGGCGAGAACATCAAGGGCGCACACATCCTGAACGACAAGGCCATCCGTCCCATCGACAACCCCTACTCCCAGACCGGCGGTCTGCAGATCCTGTGGGGCAACATTGCACCGGACGGCTGTGTGGTCAAGCGCAGCGCTGTGGCCCCCGAGATGCAGCAGCATTCCGGCCCGGCCCGCGTGTTCAACAGCGAGGACGAGGCCATTGCTTCCATCTACGCGGGTAAGATCGTCCCGGGCGATGTGGTGGTCATCCGCTACGAAGGCCCCAAGGGCGGCCCCGGTATGCGTGAGATGCTGAACCCCACCTCCGCACTGGCCGGCATGAAGCTGGACAAGACAGTGGCCCTCATCACCGACGGCCGCTTCTCCGGCGCAAGCCGCGGCGCAGCCATCGGCCATGTCAGCCCGGAGGCTGCTTCCGGTGGTCCCATCGGCCTGATCGAGGAGGGAGATACCATCAACATTGATATCCCCAATGCCTCCATCACGCTGGAGGTCAGCGACGAAGTTCTGGCCCAGCGCAAGGCAAAGTATGTTGCACCCGAACCCAACATCAAGACAGGCTGGCTGAGCCGCTACGCACGCATGGTCACCAGTGCAAATCTGGGCGCTGTGCTGAAGTAATTTGATGATCTAAGCAAAAACAGAGGGACGACCCCGCGTCGTTCCTCTGTTTTTTGTTTCCTGAAGGCTATCTGTAAAAAAAATCGGCAAAGCCCGCAGGCTCTGCCGATCTGTGATCCGAATTATTCTCCGTGGCCGAACAGCACCGCACGGAAGGTTGCAAAGATGATCTTCCAGTCCACCAGGAAGCTGCGTTCCTTGACATACTTCACATCCAGTGCCATCCACTCCTCAAAGCTCAGCTGGTTGCGGTGCGGGGCGATCTGCCAGTAGCAGGAAAGGCCCGGTGTCACGTACAGCCGCTGCCATTCATAGGGCGTGTACTGGGCTACCTCGCGGGGCAACGCCGGGCGCGGGCCCACAATGCTCATATCTCCCTTGAGGATGTTCACCAGCTGAGGCAGCTCGTCGATGCTGGTCTTGCGGATGAAATGGCCCACCCGGGTGATGCGGGGATCGTCCTTCATCTTGAACACCGGGCCGTCCATCTCGTTGTCCTGCAGCAGATCGTTGAGCTTGCTCTCAGCGTTCGGGCACATGGAACGGAACTTGTACAGCCGGAACAGCTTGCCGTTGCGGCCCACCCGCAGCTGGCTGAACACCGGGCTTGCACCCGGGCTGTCGATCCAGACTGCAATGCAGGTGAGGAGCATCAGCGGGGAAAGTGCGATCAGCGCCAGCAGAGAAAAGAAGATATCCTGTGCACGGCGCACACACCAGTAGGCGCGGTGCTCGTGAAGATTCGTCTTACGATCGATCGTAATCGGCTTGCGGATGCCAAGCTCTGCGCCGGGCTCCTCCATCCAACCGGTCTGCAGCCAGTATTCCGCTTCTGGCGCAGTGGTTACAGTTGTCATACTTAGATTCACTCCATTGATCCTATAACATGAAAATAGGAGAGCCCCAAACTCTCCCACACAGTTATTGCACCTATTGCACAATAAAACTGCAAACTTCTGTACAATTTTACCATGTGTACAGGCGGATTGCAAGAGAGTTGAACCATTTTTTGTCTGGTATATCAGAAAAAACCGGATCACAGAGGTGGAAAGCGATGAACAGACAGACCGGTGCGCCAGAGCCTTACCCGAACAGGCTCTTTGTGTTGTGCATATAGACCGACAGCACAAGCCCCACGCAGATATACAGCATCAGCACCGAGCTGCCGCCCGCAGAATAAAAGGGCAGGGTGACGCCGATGACCGGCAGCACCCGCAGATTCATGCCCACATTCACGGCGATCTGAGCCATCAGGGCACCGCCGATGCCGGCGCAGATATAGCTGCCCAGCAGGTCCTCGCTGCGCGCACCGGTGGCAAAGGTCTTGATCACCAGTGCCAGCAGTGCCCCCAGCACGATGCACAGGCCCACAAAGCCAATGACATTGCCCATCCAGCTGAGAATAAAGTCGTTGTGGGCATTGGGCACGCTGTAGTACCGGCCGCTGAACAGGCCGTTGCCGAAGATGCCGCCGGAGCCGATGGCGATCTCGCCGCGCTGCTGCTGGTAGATGATGTTTTTCCAAGTGGCTTCGTTGGGTGCCCAGCCGGTGGAATTCTCCGGGTCGATAACGGCCAGAATGCGGTACCACTGGTAGCCCTTGCCGATCTTATCGCTGAAAAAGGCAAACGCCGCTGCCACGGCCACAGCTGCTGCCGAGATGGCACCGATGATATACTTCCAGCTCAGGCCCGCTGCAAACATCATGCAGCAGCCGATGATGGCGTAGATGATGGCGGTGCCGTCGTCGCCCTGAATGTGGATGATAAGGATGGGCACGGCCAGATGCAGCAGAAGCTTTACCAGCTCCTTTGGCTCGTTGATGCGGCTGCGCACATTGTTCAGGTGCATGGCAAAGGTAAGGATAAAGCTGATCTTTGCCAGCTCCGTGGGCTGGAAGGTAAAGCCGCCCAGCTTGTACCAGGAGTAGTTGTCGGTGTCACCGGCATTGAAGCCGATGGTCAGCGGGCCGATGGCCACATTGCGGATGAACAGCGTGGGCAGCACCAGACCCCATGTCAGGGCTACATGCACCGGCCACACCTTGACAAGGCTGCGGTAGTCGATGCAGGAGAGCAGCAGCGCAATCACGATGCCAAGCACCGCCGCACCGGCCTGCACCAGCGCGCGGCGGTAATCGCCGATGCCGGTAATGGCACCAGTGATCTCGTCCGTGGCAAAACCGTTGCCCTGCTTTGCGGCCCAGGAGGCAAGAGCCACCACCGCCATGGTGCTGCTGAAGATGCACAGCAGCAGATAGATCTTATCTGTTCGTTTAAAATATTGTCGAATGCTTTCCAAGAAAGCACCACCTTTCGTTCCCAGATACACACCGGGTTTTGCCGCTGCAGCGGGCAATACCAACCCAGTTTATCCTATTATACACAGCCTGCACACCGTTTGCAATCCACCGGGTGTGACAGCTTTGCAAAATCCGCACGAATGCTTGACAAAGCAGACCGCACCATCTACAATGAAGGTGCAGCAGAAAGCTCCTTTGCAGAGCGCCTGCCGCGCAAAGAAAATGGCAGGAAGATGCCTGCTGGAAAAGGGCGGCGTGCCGCATTGGGCGGCAGATATGCCCGGAGGAAATGGGAATGGAACACGATATGCTCCGCCGTTTTGGGTGTGCACTGTGCGCTTTGGCTTTCGCGCTCACAGCGCTGCCCACAGCGGCTTTTGCACAGCAGCCGGAAGAACAGGCGGCTGTGCAGCAGAGCCTTTCGGCCACAGATGTGCGCGAGATGCAGCAGGCAGATGCTGCTGTGACCGCACTGACCGGAGGCAGCGACTATGCACAGATGACCGAGGACGAGCGCACAGATGCTGCTTTGCAGCAGCTGGATGCGCTGACCGCACAGGGCCTTGTGAAGCAGGGATCTGTCTACACCGATGCCGAAAACGGCATGATCAGCTTTACCTACAGCTGCGGCGCGCTGGGCGGCATCTTGCTTACCGACCCGGAGGAGGAGAACACCGCAGCCCTGCCGGAGCTGGACGAGAGCCAGCTGCAGGAGCTGGCAGAGAACAAGCGGGTGGGCACGGCGGCGATCTATTATGCGTTTGACAACACGATCAACAGCACCCGCTACCCGTATTATGCCTACATGCAGACCTATTGGGATTCGGTGGGCCTGCAGACGGATCTGGATACCACCGTTACCGTATCCGACCTGCTCAGGATGGGCCGTTACGACCTGTGCATCCTGAGCACCCACGGCGCGTACTACACCTATGAATACGGCTGGCTGTTCAAAAAGACCGCCACGGAACCGCTGATCCTGCTGACCGAGAGATCGGATTTCTGGAGCGATCTGCGCTATGGCTTTGACCTGCTGGCCCACCGCGTGGTCAAGGTGAACGGTATGTATGCCGTCAACGGCGATTTCTTCCGCAGTGCCTACCGCGGCAATGGCATCGTGCTCAGCGAGACCTGCGAGTTCTACGGCAAGAACGGCCATGTGGACACCTCTATGGCAGACGGCCTGCTGGCAGGCGGTGCCAAGGCGGTGATGGGCTATGTGAACAATGTCTACTCGGTGTATTCCCGCAGTATGCTGTGGGCCGCTGTAAACCGGATGATCGAGGGCGAAACGCTGGAACAGGCCGTGGACTATGCCAAGAGCATCTACGGCACCGATGATATCATCTGGTACAACGAGCAGGGCGGCAGACGGTCCCATGCGGCGGCATCCTATGCGATGCTCAGCGGAGACCGAAGCGCTGCACTGCCCAACCCCTACACGGCAGCGGATGTGGATGCGGCGGCGTAAGCAACACACGGCATTGCACTTTTGCACAAAGTATATTATACTAAAGGACGGCAGAGCATTCTGCCGTCCCTTTTGCTTTATAAAATGAGGTAAGCTTCATGTCAGAATATATCACCCACTCCCGCGCCGAGACGGTGGCGCTGGGTGCCCGTATGGCCGCAGTGCTGGCACCGGGTTCGCTGGTTGCGTTCACCGGCGGGCTGGGCGCGGGCAAGACCGCTTTTACTGAGGGCCTTGCCGAGGGCCTTGGCTGCACCGACCCGGTGTCCAGCCCAACCTTTGCCATTGTGAACTACTACCGCGGCCCAAAGCCGCTGGCGCACTTTGACCTGTACCGTATTTCCACTGAGAACGACCTGTGTGCTGCAGGCTTTTACGATTATTTGGATCAGGGGGCCATTGTGGCAGCAGAGTGGAGCGAGAACTTTGCAGACCTGCTGGCACTGGAAAACCCCATCCGGGTGGATATCCAGCGCGTGGACGAAAATACCCGCAGGATCACCATTGAGGGGGTAACGCTATGAACATCTTAGCTGTGGATACAGCAGGCAAAACGGCTGGTGTGGCTCTTTTGCAGGATGACCGCCTGCTGTACGAGGTGTATCTGGACGCAGGCATGACCCACAGTGAAACGCTGATGCCCATGATCGACACCTGCCTGAAGATGTGCGGCATGACCTGTGCAGACATTGACTTGTACGGTGTCAACGCAGGCCCCGGCAGTTTTACCGGGCTGCGCATCGGTCTGGCGGCGGTCAAGGGTCTGGCCTTCCCGCGGGAAACGCTGTGCGCACCGGTCTCCACGCTGGAAGCACTGGCCGCAGCCCACACGGGCGAGGGCACCGTGCTGTGCGCACTGGATGCCCGCCGTGCGCAGGTATACAGTGCCGCGTTCGACCTTGCCACCCACAGCCGCCTGCTGGAAGACGATGCCCGGGCGGTGGCAGATCTGGCCGATTTTGTAGAAAATTGCAAAAAGCCCCTGTTTTTTGTTGGTGATGGCGCATCTCTGTGCTATAATAAATACGGCAGTGTACCGGGCGTGCTGCAGGCACCTGCGGCCCTGCGCGGCGGGCGTGCTGCTGCAGTGGCCCTTGTGGCAAAGCAGATGGCCGAAGCCGGAAAGGCTGTGCTGCCGGAGGCTCTGCTGCCGGACTACCACCGCCTGAGTCAGGCCGAGCGGGAGCGCGCAGAGCGCCTTGCAGCAGAAGCTGCAGCCAATGCCGCCCAAAACAAGGAGCAGGCATAAAACCCTGCGTGACTGAGAGAAAGGAACATTTCCATGGCAAAACCCATTGCACTGGCCGCTGACCACGGCGGATTTGAACTGAAAGAAGCTGTCAAGGCGCATCTGAAGGAGCTGGGGCTGGAATACATCGATTTTGGCACCCATAGCACCGACAGCGTGGATTACCCCGATATGGCCGTGCCCGCCTGCGATGCAGTTGTGAGCGGCGAGTGCAGCAAGGCACTGCTGTTCTGCGGCACCGGCGTGGGCATCAGCATGGCAGCAAACAAGATCAAGGGCATTCGTGCCTGCTGCTGCTCTGACAGCTTCAGCTGCGAGTATACCCGCCGCCACAACGACGCCAATGCTCTGTGCATGGGCGGCCGCGTGGTCGGCCCCGGCCTTGCCTGCCAGCTGGTGGATCTCTTCCTGAACACCGAGTTTGAAGGCGGCCGCCATCAGCGCCGCATCGACAAGCTGACCGCATTGGAGAACCGCTGATCATGGCGAAGCGTATGCGGAGCTGTTTTAAATCGTAATCTTGGACCCGATAGAGTTATCTATTTAAAATAAGGAGCGTGTTTTTATGACCCCGATGATCGTTGAGCATCCGCTGCTGCAGCACAAGCTGAGCATTCTGCGCAACAAGCAGACCGGCACCAAGGAGTTCCGTGACCTTGTTGGCGAGATCGCAACCCTGCTGTGCTACGAAGCGACCCGTGACCTGCCTCTGGAAGAGGTGGAGATCGAAACACCCATCACCATGGCAAAGACCAAGGTGCTGGCTGGCCGCAAGCTGGCTCTGGTGCCCATCCTGCGCGCAGGCATGGGTATGCTGGACGGTATGCTGACCCTGCTGCCCGCTGCAAAGGTGGGCTTCATCGGCCTGTACCGCGACGAGGAGACCCTGCAGCCTGTGGAGTACTTCTGCAAGCTGCCGCAGGATATTGCAGAGCGTGACGTTCTGGTTCTGGACCCGATGCTGGCTACCGGCGGCAGTGCCATTGATGCCATCACCCAGATCAAGAAGCATGGCGCAAAGCGCATCAAGTTCATCGGTCTGATCGCCGCTCCCGAAGGCATCAAGGCCCTGCACGAGGCACACCCCGATGTGGATATCTACCTCGGCGCAGAGGATGACCACCTGAACGAGAACGGCTATATCGTTCCCGGTCTGGGCGACGCCGGCGACCGTATCTACGGCACCAAGTAAAAAACTGTATCACGGAAGGGCAGCTGGAAACAGCTGCTCTTTTTTGTGCAGACGAAAAGGGGAACGACGGCTGTCGTTCCCCTTTGTGCGTTATGGAAAAACTTAGATCTCGGCCAGAATGGCATCGCCCATGGCGGTGCAGCCAAGGCAGGTGCAGCCCTCGCTCATGTTGTCGGCGGTGCGCAGGCCCTTGTCCAGCACCTTGTTCACGGCGGTCTCAATGGCATCGGCCTCCTCGGCCATGCCGAAGGAGTAGCGCAGCATCATGGCGGCAGACAGGATGCAGGCGGTGGGGTTCACGATGTCCTTGCCCGCAATATCGGGGGCCGAGCCGTGGATGGGCTCATACAGGCCGCGGGTGCCGTCGCCCAGAGAGGAGGACGGGATCATGCCGATGGAGCCGGTGATCATGGAAGCCTCGTCTGACAGGATGTCGCCGAACATGTTCTCGGTAACGATCACGTCGAACTGGGCGGGGTTCTTGACGATCTGCATGGCGCAGTTGTCCACGAACATCTCGCTGTATTCCACATCCGGGTATTCGGCCTGCAGGCGGTGCATCACACTGCGCCACAGGCGGCTGGTGTCCAAAACGTTTGCCTTGTCCACGCAGCACAGTTTCTTGCGGCGCTTGCGTGCGGTCTCAAAGCCGATGCGGCCGATGCGCTCGATCTCGTGCTCCGCGTAGGGCATGGAGTCGATGGCCTGCTTCTCGCCGCTGGCGAGGGTGTGGGTCTCGTGACTGCCGAAGTATACGCCGCCGATCAGCTCACGCACGATGATGAAATCGATGCCCTGTGCCACGATCTCGGGCTTCAGGGGACTGGCAGGAGCCAGCTGCGGCCAGATCTTGGCCGGGCGGTTGTTGGAGTACAGGCCCATGCCTGCACGCAGGCGCAGCAGGCCCTTCTCCGGGCGCTGCTCACCGGGCAGGCCCTCCCACTTGGGGCCGCCCACGGCACCCAGCAGGACACTGTCCGCAGCAAGGCACTTGTCCAGTTCGTGCTGGGGCAGCGGGTCGCCGTACTTGTCAATGGCTTCGCCGCCCATGGCAGCGTTGGTGTAGTGGAAGGTGTGGCCGTACTTTTCGGCCACCTTGTCAAGCACGCGGATGGTCTGCTTGACGATCTCCGGGCTGGAGCAGTCGCCCCAGATGACAGCAATGTTTTTTTCCATTGGTGGTACTCCTTTTATGAATGAAACTCCTTCCGTCATCGCTGCGCGATGCCACCTCCCTCTGAGAGGGAGGCTTTGGCAAAATCGGAAACTTTCCCTCTTCGACAGAGGCTCCCTCTGTGAGGGAGCTGTCGAGCGAATGCGAGACGGAAGGAGTTTGCCTTACTGCTTCGCCTTGATGGACTTCATCAGTCCACCGGCGGAGATGATCTCCTGAATGAACGGCGGGAAGGGCTCGGCATGGAACACCTTGCCGTTGGTCTCGTCGGTAATGACACCGGTGTCAAAGTCCACGCTCACGGTGTCGCCCGCATTGATGGCATCCACAGCCTCCGGGCACTCCATGATGGGCAGACCGATGTTGATGCTGTTGCGGTAGAAGATGCGGGCAAAGCTCTTGGTGATCACGACCGAGATGCCGGCGGTCTTGATGCACAGCGGTGCGTGCTCACGGGAGGAGCCGCAGCCGAAGTTCCAGCCGCCCACCATGATGTCGCCGTCCTTCACCTTCTTGACGAAATCCTTGTCGATGTCCTCCATGCAGTGGCTGGCCAGCTCCTTGGCATCCTGGGTGTTCAGGTGGCGGGCCGGGATGATGACATCGGTGTCCACGTTGTCCGGGTATTTGAAAACAGAACCTTTTGCGTTCATTGTTGTGCTCCTTTCCGATCAGACCGTGCGGGGGTCGGTGATATAGCCGGTCAGTGCGCTGGCGGCGGCGGTGGCGGGAGAAGCAAGGTAGACCTCGCTCTTCACATGGCCCATGCGGCCCACAAAGTTGCGGTTGGTGGTGGAAACACAGCGCTCGCCCTCGGCCAGAATGCCCATGTAGCCGCCCAGACAGGGGCCGCAGGTGGGGGTGGACACGATGCAGCCTGCATCAATAAAGGCAGTGGTCCAGCCGCGCAGGATGCATTCCTTGTAAACGGCCATGGTGGCGGGGATGATGATGCCGCGCACGCCCTTGGCAATGTGCTTGCCCTTGAGCACGTTGTAGGCGGCTTCCATGTCCTCCAGACGGCCGTTGGTGCAGCTGCCGATCACAACCTGATCGATCTTGATGTCCTTGCCCTCGCTGGCAAGGTGGGTGTTCTCGGGCAGGTGGGGGTAGCTGACGGTGGGTTCCAGCTTGTCCAGATCGATCTCAATGGTCTTTTCGTACTCGGCATCCGGGTCGGCCTCAAAGAACACCGGCTCACGCTGGCTGCGGCCCTTGAGGTAGCTGCGGGTCACATCGTCCACCGGGAAGACGCCGTTCTTGGCACCGGCTTCGATGGCCATGTTGCAGATGCACAGGCGGTCGTCCATGGTAAGACCGGCAACGCCCGGGCCGGTGAACTCCATGGATTTGTACAGCGCACCGTCCACACCGATCATGCCGATGATGTGCAGGATCAGGTCCTTGCCGGAGACGCGGGGGCCGAACTTGCCCTTGAGCACGAACTTGATGGCAGAGGGCACCTTGAACCATGCCATGCCGGTGGCCATGCCTGCGGCCATATCGGTGGAGCCGACACCGGTGGAGAAGGCACCCAGTGCACCATAGGTGCAGGTGTGGCTGTCCGCACCGATCACACAGTCGCCTGCGGTCACGATGCCTTTTTCCGGCAGCAGAGCGTGCTCAATGCCCATCTGGCCCACATCGTAGAAGTTGAGGATATCGTATTTGTTGGCGAACTCGCGGCACTGCTTGGACTGGGTGGCGCTCTTGATGTCCTTGTTGGGCACAAAGTGGTCCAGCACGATGGCAATGTGCTCTTTGTCGAACACACCGTCAAAACCGGCCTTTTCAAACTCGTTGATGGCAACCGGGGTGGTGATGTCGTTGCCCAGCACGATGTCCAGCTTTGCATTGATGAGCTGGCCTGCCTTGACCTCGGCAAGACCGGCATGTGCGGCAAGAATTTTCTGCGTCAGGGTCATTCCCATGATGGTACTCTCCTTTTATCTGTTGGTAGAACTCCTTCCGTCACGGCTTGCGCCGTGCCAGCTCCCTCAAGGAGGGAGCCTCTGGCGAAACGGGAAGTTTTTCCGCACTGCCAGGGGCCCCATCTCCGAGGGGGCTGTCTGCGAAGCAGACTGGGGGAGTTTCTTTATTTATTATTGATGGCGCTCACCAGTGCCTTGATGCCAGCCACGATGATATCGGTGTCGGTACCGGCACCCCATGTGACGGTGTTATCGCCCCAGACAAGGCCGACGTAGGAGGCAGCGCGGGAGGTGGAGCCTTCGTCCAGACTGTGCTCGGAGTAGGTCTCGAGGTGGAACTCCATGCCGGTGGCACTCTGGATGGCGTTTGCCACGGCGTCCAGACGGCCATTGCCCACCGAGGTGACCACCTTGCGCTGACCGTTCAGCTCCAGCGTGACGGTGGCGGTGATGCCGCCCACCTGTGCAAAGTGAGCTTCCAGAACGTTGAGCGGCTTGCAGCGGTTGAGGAAGGCATCCTCGAAGATGCGCAGCACCTCGTTTGCACTCAGCTCCTTGTGGCTGTGGTCGGAAACGCTCTTGACCTTGTAGCCCAGAGCCTCGCGCATTTTGGGCGGCAGATTGTAGCCAAAGTTCTGTTCCAGCACAAAGCCGATGCCGCCCTTGCCGCTCTGGCTGTTGATGCGGATCACATCGGCATCGTAGGTGCGTCCGATGTCGTGGGGGTCAACGGGGATGTAGGGGCAGGTCCAGCGGTGTTCGCCATGCTCCTTGCGGTAGGCCATGCCCTTTGCGATGGCATCCTGATGGCTGCCGGAGAAGGCGGCAAACACCAGCTGACCGGCATAGGGGGTGCGCTCGTAAATGTGCATCCGGGTCACACGCTCGTAGGTGGCGCAGATGTCCGGCATATCGGAGAAGTCCAGCCTGGGGTCCACGCCGTGGCTGTACATGTTCATGGCCAGCGTCACGGCATCCACGTTGCCGGTGCGCTCGCCGTTGCCGAACAGGCAGCACTCCACCCGCTGTGCACCCGCCAGCACGGCCAGCTCTGCGCAGGCCACGCCGGTGCCGCGGTCGTTGTGGGGATGGGTGGAGATGATGACGCTGTCGCGGTATTTCAGGTGCTTGTCGCAGTACTCGATCTGGTTTGCGTAGACGTGCGGCATGCTCATTTCCACGGTAACGGGCAGGTTGATGATCATGGGGCGGTCCGGGGTGGGCTGCATGATGTCCAGCACGGCGTTGCACACATCCACCGCATAGTCCACCTCGGTGCCGGTAAAGCTCTCAGGGCTGTACTCGAACAGGAAGTTGCCCTCATACTCTTCGCTCAGCTGCTTGACCAGCTTTGCGCCGTCGGTGGCGATCTGCTTGATCTCCTCCTTGCTCTTGTGGAACACCTGCTCGCGCTGGGCCACAGAGGTGGAATTGTAGAAGTGGATCACCGCGCGGGGTGCGCCCTTGACGGCCTCGAAGGTCTTGCGGATGATGTGGTCACGGCACTGGGTCAGCACCTGCACGGTGACATCCTCGGGGATCATGTTCTTCTCGATCAGGGTGCGCAGGAACTCGTACTCGGTGTCGCTGGCGGCAGGGAAGCCCACCTCGATCTCCTTGAAGCCGATCTTGACCAGCATCTGGAAGAACTCCAGCTTTTCCTCAAGGCTCATGGGCACGATCAGGGCCTGATTGCCGTCGCGCAGGTCCACGCTGCACCATGCGGGGGCTTTTTCAATGTGATCCTTCTTTACCCAGCTGTCATAGCCTGCGGGTACCGGGTAGTAACCCGGAGCGTACTTGGTTGCGTCCATCATAATGTGCGTCCTCCCAAACAATTTACACTTCTTGCTCCATGCTCTTTGTGAGCGTCCTCGCCCTCTCAGTCTCACATTCGTTCGACAGCTCCCCCAAAGGGGGAGCCCTTGGCAAAACCGGAAACTTTGCCGTACTGCCAAGGCCTCTCACTTTGGGAGAGGTGGCACGACGTAAGCCATGACGGAGAGGGCAAGCCTGCTTCCAAAAGGCAGATATACGAAAAGGCTCTCGTCTTTCAAGGCGAAAACCTTGAGAGACGAGAGCCTGTAAAGTTCAAACTACAGGGCACCCGTGGTACCACTCTCTTTGCTGCGCCTTTGGGCACAGCCGCTTTGCACGATCGGCTTTTTGCGGCGAATCGCTGTCCTTGTAACGGTGGACATCCGTCAGAGCCTACTTGTGTGTTCAGCCCTGCCGCTCAGGGGCCAGTAACCGAAACCCTCTGCACCCGCCTTGCACCACCCGGCGGCTCTCTGTACGCAGAAGAAAATCGTTTTTTCCCCGTCAACGCATTTGTGCTTTTTTCAAAGTGGACTAAGTTTAGCATGATTCGCGGGCAGTGTCAAGCAATCTGACTCATTCTCAAAATGAAACAATTTCACAAAATAAGGGGCAGAATTTTCCAAAATTGTGCACCGGTCGATTCGGTGCATTTTTCGGTCGATTCGTGTCAAAAAATGCCGGGGTGGGGGGGGGTACGGGTGTATGATAGACTCAAAGATATAACAGAGGAGGTACACCCTACATGAAACTACGTACCCGTAAATTCCTTGCCGGGCTGTTGAGCCTTGGCCTGCTGCTGCAGGCGGCAAGCCCCCTCAGTGCACTGGCGGCACTGCTGGTGTGGAACACCGCAGGCAGACCTGAACCTGTGAACACCCCGGCCTTTGCGGATGTGGCAGATGCCGACACCGCCAAGGCAGCCCAGTGGTGTGTGGAGCAGGGCCTGCTGGAGGCCGAGAGCGAGAGCACCTTCAAGCCGGAAGGCTGGATGCCCAAGTTCAAGACCATTGAAGTGTGGGAAAAGGCTTTCCCAAAACAGTAAACCCATGCGAAACCAAAGGAAGCAGCTTCGGCTGCTCTCTTTTTGTATGCAGGTGGGACCTTTGTTAACAAACTGCTAAGTTTTTGGAAAGTTCTGCTCGAATTGCTGTTGCGCCCGGTTTTACTGTGCTATACTACTTGCATCAGGAACCAAAGGAGGAATTGCCACATGAAAGAAGTCAAACCTTCCAAAAAGCCGCTGGCGATCTACTACGCCATCGTGCTGGCGGTCCTGCTGCTGCTCAACCTTGTGCTGCTGCCGTGGATGAGCGAGCGTCAGGTGGAGGAAGTGGACTACGGTACCTTTATGACCATGACCGAGGAAAAGAACATCGGCCGTGTGGATATCGAATCCAATCAGATCATTTTTACCGATAAAGAGGAAAAGCAGGTCTACAAGACCGGCCTGATGAACGACCCGGAGCTTACCCAGCGCCTGTATGATGCCGGAGCACAGTTTTCCAGCGAGATCGTGGAGCAGGGGTCGCCGATGCTCAATTTCCTGATCTGGTTCCTGCTGCCCATCCTGTTGTTCAGCTTCATCGGCAACCAGATGAACAAAAAGCTGATGGAAAAGGCCGGCGGCGGCCCGGGATCCATGATGTTCGGCGGCGTGGGCAAGTCCAACGTCAAGGTCTATGTGCAGTCCACCCACGGCATCCGCTTTGCGGATGTGGCCGGTGAGGATGAAGCAAAGGAAAACCTGCAGGAGATCGTGGATTACCTGCACGACCCCGGCAAGTACGAGAGCATTGGCGCATCCATGCCCAAGGGCATCCTGCTGGTGGGCCCTCCGGGCACCGGCAAGACCATGCTGGCTAAGGCCGTGGCAGGCGAATCCAACGTGCCGTTCTTCTCCATTTCCGGTTCTGAATTCGTGGAGATGTTCGTGGGCATGGGCGCATCCAAGGTGCGCGACCTGTTCCGACAGGCCAAGGAAAAGGCCCCCTGCATCGTGTTCATCGATGAGATCGATGCCATCGGTCAGAAGCGCAACAGCGGCAATCTCGGCGGCAACGACGAGCGTGAGCAGACTTTGAACCAGCTGCTCACCGAGATGGACGGCTTTGAGGGCAACACCGGCGTCATCATTCTGGCGGCCACTAACCGCCCGGATTCGCTGGACCCGGCGCTGACCCGTCCCGGACGTTTTGACCGCCGTGTGCCGGTGGAGCTGCCCGACCTCAAGGGCCGCGAAGAGATTTTGAAAGTGCACGCCAAAAAGGTGGCGCTGGCCCCGGGCATCGACTTCAACACCGTGGCTCGCATGGCTTCCGGTGCCTCCGGTGCGGAACTTGCCAACATCGTCAACGAAGCAGCTCTGCGCGCTGTGCGTGCAGGCCGCAAGAGCGTGACGCAGGCCGATCTGGAGGAGAGTATCGAGGTGGTCATTGCAGGCTACCAGAAGAAGAACTCCATCCTTACCGACAAGGAAAAGTGCATCGTGGCCTACCACGAGATCGGTCATGCACTGGTGGCGGCCAAGCAATCCAACTCTGCCCCTGTGCAGAAGATCACCATTATCCCCCGCACCTCCGGCGCACTGGGCTACACCATGCAGGTGGACGAGGGCAACCACTACCTGATGAACAAGGAAGAGCTGGAAAACAAGATCGCCACCCTTACCGGCGGACGCGCCGCCGAGGAAGTGGTGTTCCATTCCATCACCACCGGTGCCTCCAACGATATCGAGCAGGCCACCAAGCTTGCCCGCGCCATGCTCACCCGCTACGGCATGAGCAAGGACTTTGATATGGTGGCGCTGGAGACCGTGAACAATCAGTATCTGGGCGGTGACACCTCGCTGGCCTGCTCGGCCCAGACCCAGCGCGAGATCGACCAGAAGGTGGTGGAGCTGGTCAAGGCTCAGCACGAAAAGGCTGTCCGCATCCTGACCGACAACCGCGCCAAGTTGGACGAGCTGGCACAGTATCTGTACCAGAAGGAGACCATCACCGGCGAGGAGTTCATGGACATCCTCAACCGCCCGGAACCGGCCCCCGCAGAAGAATAATGGAACGGAAAGCTCTCCCGGAAGGGGGAGCTTTTTTGCTGTCAACCCCTTTTTTACGTATTTTTTCGACTTTTCACGCAGAATTTTAGGCATTTCACGCAGTTTTGCTTCCAATTTGTGGAATTGTGTGCTACACTGGAATAAAGCATACCCCCCCCCGTAAAAATGCGAGGAAAAAAAAGGAGGTTATACCATGAAACAAGGCAAACTTATCCGGCGTGCAGTATCGGCGGCGCTGGCCGGATGCATGATGTTCACCCTTTCCGTTCCGGCGCTGGCTGAGAGCACCGATGCGCTGATGCAGTTGAGCACCGCTGCCAAAAGCGCGGTGAGCGTGCTGGGCGAAAAGAACGGTACATTGAAGATTGGCAACAACTCGTTTGACACGAAAACAAACATTAATGAGCGAGAACTCGGCGGAGGAACCATAAGCTACGATGCCGAGACCCATACGCTGACCCTGAATGGTGTGAATATTGAGGACTCCAGCTGGTACTGGCTAATTGATTTTGATGGCACGGATACGCCGCTGAACCTTGTTCTGGTGGGGGAAAATTTCCTTGAAGGTCATGGCGGCATTAGAGCACATAAACTCAATATTTCCGGCACCGGTTCGCTGCAGATCACAGCGACAGACTATGAGGGCATTGCCGGTATCGGCCAGAGCGGAGATAACCTCACGATTGGATCTGATGTTGACATCACTGCCATGAACGGCTGCGCGATCGCTTTCAACGGAAGCGTCCGCATTGAAAATGGCGCTACCGTGAAGGCCAAGTGTCTGAACGGCGGCATCGATTGCTATGACCTGACCATTGACTCCGCCACCGAGGTGAATCTGGAAGCGGGGTACAACGCGATTTGCGCGCATAGAGATGAGGATGATACGGTCGCGGGAACAGCCAACATCAAAAACTCTAAACTTGTGCTGAAGTCGGCTTATCCTGCATTCTATGCAGAAGATGGAATCGAGATCAGCGGCGGAAGCGTCAAAGCAGAGTCTACATCCGACGCTGGTATTTTTACAAGGGGAGAGCTGAGTATTACCGATGCTGACATTGATGCAAGCGGCTACAAATATGGCATCTGCTCGAACGGTACAATGGAAATGACCGGCGGAAAGCTGAAGGCAGTCGGTCAAGGGAGCGGTGTATCTATCCGGAACAGCCTGACGCTCAACAATGTTGAAGTTGATGCAGAGTGTGAAGAGTTGGACGCCATCTCCTCTGAGGGACCGATGGTTCTGAACGGCGGAAAAATCGAAGCGGTCAGCAACGGCGACGAAGTTTATGCAATCTATGCGGGCAACCGTTATGATGGCGATGCCGAACTCCTTGCAGAAGGAAGCCTGACCATCAAGGGCAATGCCAAGGTTCATGTGTCCGGTTGTAAGGGGATCGGTTCTGACGGCCAGACCACGATCGGGGAAGCAGATATCGAGATCGATTCGACGGATTTTTCGATCGTGTACCCGGTTCAGATCGAAAACGGAAATAAGATCCTCAGCCTGAAGGGCGGCACAAACAAGGAAAACGCCACGGTGCTGGACCCGGATGACTTTGTGTGGGATCGCCACGACCCGAACTGCATCGGTAAAAACGCGTATCTGCATATTATTACCGGGGCGGTGGCAATCAGCCCCGACCCTGATTTCGACGTGGACGACGGTTCCGGCGCAGCTGGCGCGATCGTGGCCGGTACGCTCATCGGCGGTGCAGCCGTCTGGGGCGGCTACGAGATCACCACCCGCGTCATCCTGAACGACCTGCTGCCCGCAGGCGCGGCTATCCCCACAAACCGCGGCCAGTTGGCAATGCTCATCTGGACTGAAAAGGACAAGCCTGAACCTGCTGCACAGCCCGCCTTTGCCGACGTGGCCGACGCCGAGCTGGCAAAGGCTGCCCAGTGGTGCGTCGAGCAGGGCCTGCTGGACGCTAAGGACGGCAAGTTCGCCCCCAACGGCTGGATGCCCAAGTTCAAGACCATCGAGGTCTGGAAAAAGGCTTTCCCCAAACAGTAAGAAAAATTTTTAAAAAGATTTTTGCATAAGCTGCAATAATCCATCCGCCGCATCCGTTTACAGGACAGATGCGGCGGATTTTTAATGCCGCGCACAACACTGCAAAATAAAAAAGGCAGACCGTCCGGCCTGCCGTCATGGAGGTTTTTCTTATGAAGCTGAAGAATTCCTGTGTCCGTACTCTCACCTGCACCGCTGTGGTGCTGGGCGCTGCCGCCATGCTCAGCGTGGGCGCTTTTGCCGCCGGGACAGCCGACCTTGCCGACCCCGTGGCGGCAGGTTATCTGCCCCCGCAGGAGCAGATGGTGCAGGGGGATATCGCCCTGCACAGCGCCGATGTGGCGATCGGCGAAAAGGACCCCACCTACGGCGGCTACGGCGCACCGGAGGGAAACCCCATTCAGGGCAACATCATGCTGATCTCCGGCGATGAGCTGGCCGCTCCCTCCGCAGATGCAGCGGCGAAAAAGAGCGAGGCCCGTTACACCGTCAAGGGTCTGTTCGGCAGAGAAGTGCTGTACACTGCCCGCCAGAAGGACAGCGTGCTGACGCTGGATGTGCCTGCCGGTTCTGCTACCTTCCGCACCACCGTGCAGGACATGCAGACCCTGCTGAACGAGGGCGTGAGCACGCTGGTGGTCCAGACTGAGAAGGGCTCCACCACCCTGAACCTGTCTCTGCTGGTGGAGGGCCAGAAGGGCACTGACCGCGTGGTGCTGCGCCGACTGGGCGAAAACACCTTCCTCACCGTGGGCCTGCGCTGCCGCCGCGACCTGATCGTGGGGCGCTGACCGCTGAGATCAAATGATGAAAGGGCTGCTGCACGCAGGGATGTGCAGCAGCCCTTTTTGCGCTTTTCTGTTAAGTTTTTGAAAATTTGCGCAGATGTCTTTGCAAAGTCTGCCGGGAGATGTTATAGTTAAATTGAAACAGTATGCATTCCCGATAGAAAGGAAAAAACGCCATGGAGCACTTTGTGGAGTTTGAGGACGTTTGCAAATATTATCAGACCGGCAGTGTGAAGATCGCCGCCGCAGACCACCTGAATTTCTATGTGGATAAAGGCGAGTTCTGTATCATCGTGGGGCCCTCCGGCGCAGGCAAGACCACCCTGCTGAACATCCTTGGAGGCATGGACAGCTGCGACGAGGGCAACGTCTGGCTGGACGGCCAGAATGTGAGCCACTTTACCGCCAGAGAGCTCACCACCTACCGCCGGTACGATGTGGGCTTTGTGTTCCAGTTCTACAACCTTGTGCAGAACCTGACCGCACTGGAGAACGTGGAGCTGGCCAGCGAGATCTGCCGCGACCCGCTGGACCCCAAAGAGACCCTGCGCAGTGTGGGTCTGGGAGAGCGGCTGAACAACTTCCCGGCTCAGCTTTCCGGCGGCGAGCAGCAGCGGGTGTCCATTGCCCGCGCACTGGCCAAAAACCCCAAGCTGCTGCTCTGCGACGAGCCCACCGGTGCACTGGATTACAAGACCGGCAAGCAGGTGCTGGCCCTTTTGCAGGATACCTGCCGCCGCACCGGCCGCACGGTGATCGTTATTACCCACAACACCGCCCTGACGGCGATGGCAGACCGCATCATTCAGGTGCGCAGCGGTAAGATCGTCTCCAATCAGGTCAACGAGCACCCTGTGCCGGTGCAGGAGATTGAGTGGTGAGAGCTGTGCTGAAAAGTTATCGTAAAAACATCCTGCGGGAAATGAAGGACAACCTGAGCCGCATGGTCTCGCTGTTCGGCATCGTAGCGCTGGGCGTGATGATGCTGACCGGCCTGATGAGTTTTGCGCCCAGCATGCGCATCGCCGGGCAGAAATACTACGTGCAGCAGAACGTGTTCGACCTGCGGGTACTGTCCACGCTGGGCCTTTCGGAGGAGGACATTGCCGCCATTGCCGCCGTGGACGGCGTGGAGGCTGTGCAGCCGGTGAAATATCAGGACGTGGAGGCCCAGTGGCAGGGCCAGAGCGAGACGGCGGTGGTGCGCCTGCAGCAGCTGCCCGCCGACCCCGGGGCCGACACAGCAGAAAATATGAACCGCCTGGTGCTGCTCTCGGGCCGGATGCCTGAGGCCCCGGACGAGTGCGTGGTGCATGTGATGGGCTACGGCGACCCGGTGGAACCGGGCACGGTGCTCACCCTGCCGGAGGACACCGAACATGTGAGCCGGAAGCAGTTCACGGTAGTGGGCACCGTGCAGGATCCGCAGCATTTTTCCACGGACAAGGAGAGCAGCACCGCCGGTGACGGCCAGCTGGATGATATTGTGTTCCTGCCGGAGGGCAGCCTGACCACGGATTATTATACGGTGTGCTATCTCAAAGTAAAAAATGCCGGCCTGTATGATAATTACTCGGACGCGTATCAGGCAGCAGTGGATGACACAGCCGCAAGGGTAAAGGCCATCAGCGGCGCACAGTGCACGGCCCGGCGGGCGGAGCTGATCGAGGACGCCAGCGCAGAGCTGGCCGACGCCCGGGCCGAGTACAACGACAAAAAAGCCGAAGCAGACCGTCAGTTTGCGGAGGCAGAACAGCAGCTGGCCGATGCACAGGCACAGCTGGACAGCGCCAAAGCCCAGCTGGACGCGGGCGAAGCGGAGCTTGCCGCCAACAAAAAGGCCCTGCCGGATACCATGCAGGGCGGTGCGGACGAGCTGGTGAGCGGCGAGGAACAACTGCTGGAATTTGAGGATCAGCTGCAGCAGATCGAGATGCTGGTGAACCTGAAAAAGGTGGCCGACCCGCTGCTGGGCTATGCCGAAACGGCTCTGCACAACGCGCAGAAGGCACTGGACGAGGCCGAACCCGCCGATGAGGAATACACCGACCTGCGGGATGCCCTGCAGAAGGCGCAGGATGCTTACGACAACATCAGCGGCCAGCTGAACGGCTATCAGGCCCAGCTGGACGAGGGCAAGCGCCAGATGTATGCACAGGGGCTGATCTCTTCGCCCAGCCTTTCCAACGAGCAGCTGGTGACTGAGGCGAAGGCAGCACTGCGCCAGATGAAGGTAAAGCTTCTGCAGGGGCAGCTGCAGCTGACCACCGGCACGGCCACAGCCTACACCCAGTTTGATGCGGCTCGCACCCGGCTGGACGAAGGCTGGCAGCAGTACAACGACGGCGTGCAGCAGCTGGCCGATTCCCGCGCGGAGTACGAGAGCCGGAAGGCCGATGCCGAACAGCAGCTGGCCGACGGCCTTGCCCAGCTGAACGATGCCGAGGAGCAGGTGAGCCAGATCAAGAGCGGCGAGTGGTATGTGCTGGACCGCAGCTCCACCGTGAGCTTTGTCACCTTTGAGCAGTATGCCGACCGCATGGATGCCATTGCACGGGTGTTCCCGGTGTTCTTCTTCCTGGTAGCGGCGCTGGTGGCCACTACTACTATGACCCGCATGGTGGACGAGAACCGCCTGCAGCTGGGTACTCTGAAAGCTCTGGGTTACTCCAACGCAAAGATCGCAGGCAAGTATCTGTTCTATGCCCTCAGCGCCAGCGTGCTGGGCAGCATCGTGGGCATGGTCATCGGTTTTGTGGTGTTCCCGCTCATCATCTGGTATGCTTACCAGATGATCTTCAGCATGTCCACCTTTACGCTGCACTTTTACCCCGGCATGGCGGCAGCCAGCGTAGCCATCAGCGCGGCCGTCATCGGTTTTGCTACATGGAACGCCTGCCGTGCCAGCCTGAAGGAAAAGACCGCAGCTTTGCTGCTGCCCCGGGCCCCGGTGGCAGGCAAGCGCATCTTTTTGGAGTACATCACCCCGCTGTGGCAGCACATGAGCTTCTCCCAAAAGACCACAGCCCGCAACCTGTTCCGCTACAAAAAGCGCTTTTTCATGACAGTGCTGGGCGTGGCAGGCTGCACGGCGCTGCTGCTCATCGGCTTTGGCATTCAGGATTCCATCCTGCCCATCGTGGACAAGCAGTCCGGGCAGCTGACCCACAACGATCTCACCATCTCGCTCAGCGATGAAAAGGCGCTGACCATGGAGCAGGGCCTTGCCGACACGCTGGACAGCAGCAGTGCGGTCCACAGCTGGGGCGCGTTCTACACAAAGTCCACCACCCTTTATAATGAAGAGGGCGGAAGCGCCGATGTCAGCATCGTAGGCGCGGAAGACGATGCCCGGATGACCGAATACTTCACCTTCCGCACCCGGGTGGGCCACGACCCCATTCCCTTTGAAGAGGACAGCGTGATCCTGACCGAAAAAACGGCCCTGAATCTGGAGCTGAGCGTGGGCGATACGTTCTATGTGGAGGCTGCAGACGGAAGCCGCGTGCCGCTGGTGCTGACCGGCATTACCGAGAACTACATGTTCACCCGGCTGTATCTCTCCAATGCGCAGCTGCAGGCCCTGCTGGGCAGCACGCCGGAGTGGAACACCGTCTACGGCCTGACCGGCTGTACCACCGAGGCGGAGTACAACGCCCTGCGCACAAAGCTGCTGGGCTGCAACTATGTGAGCAGCGTCAGCTTCACCGAGGACACCACCTCCATGTTCGGCAGCCTGATCGGCAGCCTGAACTACGTGGTGGTGCTGATCATCGTGTGCGCGGCGGCACTGGCGGCGGTGGTGCTGTACAACCTGATCAGCGTCAACCTTGCCGAGCGCAAAAAGGAGCTTGCCACTATCAAGGTGCTGGGCTTCTATGACAAAGAAGTGTACCGCTACATCTTCCGCGAGATCGAGCTTTTGTCCCTCATCGGCTCCGGCGTGGGCCTGCTGCTGGGCGTGCCGCTGCATCGGTTCATCATCCTGACCGTGGAAATGGATCAGCTGATGTTTATTCGCACCATTGCACCCCACAGTTATCTGCTGGCAGTGGCATTGACGATGCTGTTCACCTTTGTGGTGTGCTTTGCCATGCGGCGGCATGTGCGGCATATCAGCATGGTGGAAAGCATGAAAGCCCCGGAGTGACAGCATGACAGCGGCAAAGAACCGGTAAATTCATAAAAGCTTCATATAAATAACATGCTTTCGCAGAAATTCTTTGGTATGATAATGCTACCGACAGGCGGGGCCGCAACCGCCTGAACGGGTAACATGATTCCTCCTTTACCAAACCAAATACCGCAAAACAAAACACCGCGCCTTGTCTGATCCGCAGCAGACAGGGCGCGGTGTCTTGTTTAAACCGTTAAGTTTTCAGCATCTGCGGCAATGGCATCGGCCTGCTGCTGGGTGAGCACCCGGCACTTGACCATCCGCTTGAGCACTACCTGCATCCGCTTGAAGGCAAGCTCCGGGCTGCTGGCGTAGGTGGAAGGCGCGTTGGGCATACCCGCCAGATAGATCGCTTCGGCATCGGTCAGCTGGGCCGGTTCCTTGCCAAAGTAGCCCTCGGCAGCTTCTGCAATGCCATAATACCCGCTGCCAAAATAGATGGTGTTGGCGTACATCTCAAAGATCTGCTGCTTGGAGTAGGTCTTTTCAAGATCAAAAGCAGCAAGCATCTCGGCAGCCTTGCGGGCCAGATGCTTGTCCTGCGTGAACAGCTCGTTCTTGGCAAGTTGCTGGGTCAGGGTGCTGCCACCCTCGGCCAGCGAGTGGGTGCGCAGGTCGGCCAGCAGGGCGCGGGCGATGGCCCCCGGGTCGATGCCCTTGTGGGTCATAAAATGCTCGTCCTCGGTGCAGATGACTGCGTTAATATAGATCTGCGGCAGCGCATCGTAGGAAGTATAGCTCCCGCGGGCACAGATGGTGTCGTACATGGAAGCCACTGGGTAACTGCTGGCGGCACTGCGGTACAGCTGCCTGCCCTGATAAAAGAACCAGCCGCCTGCCAGCAGCCCGCCAAGCAGCAGGATGCAAAGAACAACGAGCAGGCTCTGCTTTAAAAAATGAAAGAAACGATGCAGCATCGAAAAAACTCCTTTGATGATAAAAAGAACGCTACCATAATAAACGATTTGCAGGGCGTTTGCAAGGAACAGCTTTAGTATAACAATAAAATTTTAAGGTTTTATCAATGGAAAAATAAAAATTTTCGAAGAAGCAGAAGTGTTACTCCTGTTGGAACTGCACAACGGGATGCTGCAAATGCGGGCTGCCCATCGTGCAGAAAACTCAATTTGAAAAAAACTGGAATTAACCTATTGACAAACTGGGTAAGAGGGAATATAATGCAAACAACAAATCCACAAACCTAGTGGGAAAAAGGAAGCAAAGGTTTTGCTTCCCGGTACAGAGCAGATAGAGGCTCCGGTTTGTAGATGAGTGGGAAAGAGTTTTACGGGAAAGGAGGGCACGGATATGAAGCTGATTTGGAACGACCTGCTGCATGCAAACTTCCGCTGTGGGCGAATGTGCGGTGACCGGGCAGAACATCTGGCTGTGAACTGTACGATGCCCTCTTGCTGTGCACGAATGTGTACCCGAATGTGACGTTGACAGAATCGCTTTGAATTGTGTTTGCCCGGTGCGCTTTTGTATCACGCATCGGGTTTTTTGTATCAGAAAATTATACTATAAGTATAAATAGAGAGGTAAAATACTATGTCTAACTATAAATTTGAGACCCTGCAGCTTCACGTTGGCCAGGAGCAGGCCGATCCCGCAACCGATTCCCGCGCAGTGCCCATTTACCAGACCACTTCCTATGTGTTCCGCAACAGCCAGCACGCAGCAGACCGCTTTGGTCTGGCAGATGCCGGCAACATCTACGGCCGCCTGACCAACTCCACGCAGGACGTGTTCGAGAAGCGCATCGCTGCTCTGGAAGGCGGCGTGGCTGCTCTGGCAACCGCCTCCGGTGCCGCTGCCATCACCTACACCATCGAAGCACTGGCACAGGCCGGTGACCACATCGTGGCTCAGAAGACCATCTACGGCGGCAGCTACAACCTGCTGGAGCACACCCTGACCCAGTTCGGTGTCACCACTACCTTTGTCAATGCACACGATTTGGCTGAGGTGGAGAATGCCATCCAGCCCAACACCAAGGCCGTCTATCTGGAAACTCTGGGCAACCCCAACAGCGATATCCCCGATATCGATGCCATTGCAGCCATCGCGCACAAGCACGGCCTGCCGCTGGTCATCGATAATACCTTCGGCACCCCGTACCTGATCCGTCCCATTGAGCACGGCGCAGATATCGTTGTTCATTCCGCCACCAAGTTCATCGGCGGCCACGGCACCACGCTGGGCGGCATCATTGTGGACAGCGGCAAGTTCGACTGGAAGGCAAGCGGTAAGTTCGGCAACATTGCTGACCCCAACCCCAGCTACCACGGCGTTTCCTTTGCCGATGCAGCAGGCCCCGCAGCTTTTGTCACCTACATCCGTGCGATCCTGCTGCGTGATACCGGTGCCACCATTTCGCCGTTCAACGCCTTCCTGCTGCTGCAGGGCACCGAGACCCTGAGCCTGCGCATCGAGCGCCATGTGGAGAACACCAAGAAGGTGGTCGAGTTTCTGGCAAACCACCCGCAGGTGGAGAAGGTCAACCACCCCTCTCTGCCGGATCACCCGGATCACGCCCTGTACGAGAAGTACTTTCCCAACGGCGGTGCTTCCATCTTCACCTTCAACATCAAGGGCGGCCGCAAGGAAGCATTCAAGTTTATCGATAACCTGAAGATCTTCTCTCTGCTGGCAAACGTTGCTGATGTGAAGAGTCTGGTCATCCACCCGGCTTCCACCACCCACAGCCAGCTGAATGACGAAGAGCTGGCCGAGCAGCAGATCTATCAGAACACCATCCGCCTGTCCATCGGCACTGAGCACATCGACGATATCATTGCTGATCTGGAAGCAGGTTTCGCAGCCGTCCGCGGCGAGTAAATCTTATCCCCTTAGAACCTCCGACAGAATGTGTATGCCTTGTTTTTTCTCCTGATCTCTTCTAAAAATTCCTTATATCCTAAACACAGCAAAAGGGTCCCGGAATTCTCTCCGGGACCCTTTTGTTGTTTGCGGCAAAATGCCGTCAGCCTTTCACGCCGCCCAAAGCAACACCGCGGACGATGAACTTGGAAAGCAGCAGGTACACGATGATGACGGGCAGAATGGCGATAGCCACCATCATGTAAACCTTGCCCATATCAAACTTGAGGAAGTCTGCACTGCGCAGCTGTGCAATCAGGATGGGCAGGGTCTTTTTGTCGGCGCTGTCCAGCACCAGAGCGGGAATGAAGTAGTTGTTCCAGCTGGCCACGAAGGAGAAAATGGCCTGCACTGCCAGAGCGGGCTTCATAATGGGCAGCACGATCTTGTTGAAGGTGTAGAACTCGCCTGCACCGTCGATGCGGGCAGCCTCTACGATCTCCATGGGAAGGGAAGCGTCCAGATACTGCTTCATGAAGAAGAACACGGTGGGCGCTGCAATGCTGGGCAGGATCAGCGGGATAAAGCTGTTCTTCAGGCCCATCTTGGTGATGAGCTGCAAAAAGCCCAGAGCGGACACCTGCGTGGGCATGGTCATGATCAGCAGGATAATGGCGAACGCGGCCTTTTTGAATTTGAAGTTATAGGCGTAGATGCCGTAGGCCGTCAGGGCCGAGAAGTACACGCTGAACGCCGCCGAGCAGGCGGAGACGATCAGGCTGTTGCGGATGCCGGTGATGACAGGGATGTTAGCATCGGCCAGCACGTTCTGGAAGTTGGTGATGAGCGATTTGCCCGGCAGCATCGAGAAGCCTTTCTGGATCTCGAAGTGGGTGCGGGTGGAGTTGATCACCAGCACATAGAAGAAGAACAGGCACAAAAAGCTGATGAGCACCAGCACCAGATAACACCATGCGCGGCGTGCAGCCAGTGTTGCTTTTTCCGATTGATTTCTAGGAGTGTGTGCCATAATCATTTCCCTCCTTTTGCTGCCTTTTTGGCGGCATTCAGTTCTTTGCGCTGGGCGCGGGTCAGGCCGTCATCCTCCTTGGTAAGGGAGAAGTAGACCACAACGCACAGCACTGCACACACGAGGAACAGCACCACCGAGACTGCACCGGCCATGCCGTAGTTCTTGCTGAACAGGTGGTTGTTCAGGTACATGATCATGGTGGTGGAGGTGCGGTCCGGGCCGCCCTTGCCGTTGGTCAAAATCTGCGGCACATCGAACATCTGCAGGCCGCCGATCATGGAGGTGATCATGACGTAAACAAGGATGGGACGGATCAGCGGAATGGTGATCTTCCAGAACATCTGGTTCGGAGTGCAGCCGTCCAGTTCAGCCGCTTCGTACAGGGTGGGATCCACGCCCATGATCGCAGCCATCAGCATGATGGTAGTGTTGCCGAACCACATCAGGAAGTTCATCAGGCCGATCAGCCCGCGGTTGCCCCACACGGTGTTCAAAAAGCTGATGGGTTCTTTGATCCAGCCCATGCTCTGCAGCACGGCGTTCACCGGGCCGTTGTCCGAGAACAGTGCGAAGAACAGCATTGCAAAGGCGGAGGCCATGATCAGGTTGGGCATGTAGATGACCGTCTTGAAGAAGGTCTGGCCCTTCAACTTCAGGCGCAGATCGGTGAACCATGCTGCCAGCAACAGGGAAATGGCGATCTGCGGGATAAAGCCGATGATCCACAGGATCAGCGTGTTGCCAAAGTACTTGGGCAGATCGGTGGCGAACAGGGTAATGTAGTTTTTCAGGCCCACAAAGTTCGGGCCAATGATCTTCAGGCCGCTGCGGTAATATTCAAAAAAGCTGTAGTAAATGGTGGATGCCAGAGGGATCAGCTGGAATACCGCGAAGATGATGAAGAACGGCGCAATGAAGATGTAGCCCCATTTCGCGTAGCTGATCGACCCTTTCTTTTTCTTTTCTCCCATAGGATCGCCTCCTGATAAATTTGCGGAAAGAACAGGGGCGGGCGGGAACAGCGTCCGGCCCGCCCCTGCGTATTCACTTTTCCGTTTTAGGGTCGGCTGCTATTATGCGGGCCACACCACGTCGGTCAGCTCAGGATACTTCTCCTTGATAGCGGTCTCGAAGTTTGCCTTTGCGGTATCTTCGTCCACGTTGCCGGTAAAGTAATCCTTGAATGCATTCTGGAAGCTCTCATTCAGGCCCTGATCGTACGGACCGGCGTTGGACATATCGATCTTGGCTGCAGCCTCTGCAAACAGAGCGATGTGGTTCTGGCCGCCCAGGAAAGCGGAGCTGTAATCGCTGTTTGCGATCTCGTTCATAGCCTTCTCGTTGTTGGTGTAGTCCTGCGTATCCATGGTGATCTGCTTCATGATGGCTTCATCGCAGGTCAGCTTCTGCATAATATCCTTAATGGTCTCGATGTTGTCGCTGCCGGCTGCGCCGCAGATCCAGGTGCCGCCCCAGTAGTAGGGCTGAGGGCCTTCGCACACAGCGTAATCGCCGTAGATACCGTTGCCAACTTCTTCCTTGCCGCCCTCAGCGACAGGAGTCTCCAGAGAGTTGCCCAGCAGGGTGAAGTTGATGCCCCAAGTGGAGTAGAAGAAGCCGAACACCTTACCGGTGGGACCCTGATCGGCTGCCCACTGGCTGTCCCACAGGCTGGACTTGTTGTTATAGCCCTTATCGGTGTACTCCTTGGTTTGATCGACCCACTTCATAATGTTCTCATCAACGGTAACGGTAGTGCCGGTGACCCACGGAGCTGCCACGTTGTTGGAGAAGGTGCGGTATGCATCATCAAAGCCGGACAGCATCTTGTAGGCCTTGGCGGCTGCCTGTGCAGCTACATCATTGAACTTATCCCAGTCGGACAGGTAGGTCTGCACTTCGGCGGGATCATCGGTGCCCAGAACATCCTTGGCGATGCTGCGGCGGTATGCAAACAGACCGGGAGTTGCCTGCCAGGTGGTGCCGCGCTGGCTGCCGTCCACACTAACGATGTCCTTGGTGTACTGGTACTGGCCAGCCAGATCGTCGTCGGTCAGGCCGATGTCTGCCTTGACATCCAGAACGTAATCGGAATCCACATACTTCAGAGCATAGTCAGCCTCGATCAGGAAGATGTCGATCTTGTCGTCATCAGCAGCGCTGTCCTGGCTCAGCAGGGCTTCGTCCAGCTTGTTCTGATAGTTGTTGTTCTCGTTGGCATTGATGGTCCACTTCACAACGGTGCCATCCTTCAGGGTGGTGGTGGACTTGTCGGCTGCAATCTCGGAAACTTCCGGATAGTAGTCGTTGAAGCGGCTCTGGAACTCATCATTCCAGCACCAGATGTTCAGCACCTTGCCCTGTGCTGCGGGAGCAGCGGAAGCAGCAGAGGAAGCCGGAGCAGAAGAAGCGGTGCTGGTGGAAGAAGAACCACCACAGGCAGCCAGAGCTGCACCAATGGTCACGGCACCGGAAGCGAGCAGGAAATTACGGCGAGAGATCTTTTTCATAAGGGTAAACCTCCTTCATGGTTTTCCATTATTTACAAAAGTGTTCTTCATAAAAGGTTCCGTAGCAAGAGCCTTTAGAGACATATTAAAGAATGCTGACCGACCCGCCGTCCAGCAATTTGCCGGAAACGCGGATCTGTTCGGGCAGGGTCACACGCGGGTGCTCGATGAGCTCAATGAGCTTGTCGGCGGCGGTGCGCCCCAGCGCGGTGGTGTTCTGCTGATAGGTCACCAGCTGAGGTTTGACCACCCGCGAAAGGTAGATGCCGTCGTAGCCCATCACCGAGATGTCCTCGGGGATCGAAAGGCCCGCTTCGCTGATGGCGTTGTAGCCGCCCAGCGCAGAGAAATCGTCCGGGAAGATGATGCAGGTGGGCGGCTGCGGAAGCTCCAGCAACGCTTTGGTCTCAGCGGCACAGCGGTCGGCATCATGGTAGATGCCCTCCCGCACATAAGCTTCCGGGATCTTCAGGCCAAGCTCTTCGCAGGCTTGATAGAAACCTGCAACGCGGTTCTCGGTAACGGCGGTCTTTTCGCCGTGGATAAAGGCGATGCGGCGGTGGCCGCAGGCCCATGCCTGCCGCACCAGCGCCTTCAGGCCGAAAACGTTATCCGAGAGGATCGCCATGCGGTTATTGAACACATGATCGATCGTGACCACCGGCACCTCGCTGTTCACCAGCTCCACCACCTGCGGCTCGTAGAAGTTCACGCAGGCGATCACCACACCGTCCACATTGCGATAGCGGCAGTGCTCAAGGTAGCTCATGCTCTTGCCGCTGATATTGTGGTTGATAAAGGTGATGTCGTAGCCGTGTTTCTCGGCTTCCACCTTGAAGCTATCCAGCACGGCGGAAAAGTATTCGTGGGTCAGGCCGCTCTGCCGTTCATCCACGAACAGAACGCCCAGATTGTAAGTACGGTTTGTTTTCAAGGAACGGGCGGCAGCATTGGGCAGGTAGCCCATACGGTGCGCTGCGGCCCGCACCCGTTCTCGTGTGGCAGGCGAGATATCCGGCTGGTCGTTCAGCGCCTTGCTGACCGTTGCCACCGATACGCCGCATTCCTTTGCCAGATCTTTCAGGGACGGCATCGCTCGTTTGCCTCCTTCCGAAGAACGTTTTACGGGGGATGTTCTCCGTCAAGTCCTTAATCGTTTTCGCAATTTCATGATAGCGTATTTTGTACGAAAAATCAAGCTCAAAAGAATAACTTTCGTTGCTTTTGACTCAATTTTGGCGTTTTGCTCGTTTCTGAAGAACCGAAATTGTGCATCTTGGATGGGTTTCGTTACATTTCGGTTAAAATCAAAAGATTTTCGTTGCAGTTTCGTTATGATTTTCGCCGTATATAATATTACCTATAAATTGTGTTTCAGCGTTTTCGCTTACAGGAAGCACAAAAAGCGTGCTTGAAATAAATTTTCTGAAAATCATGGAAACATACGTATTTATGAAAGATACTTTCAGAATTTTTTTAGAAAATCCTCTTGCTTTTTTGGCCTGCTTGGGCTATGCTAGAAGCAAAGAGAATGCTTTGACCGTCTGCCTTAATCGTTTTCGCAAAAGCGATGCCGCCGGGGCTACCGGCAGCTGATAAGGAGGAAGCATTTATGAAATTCGGCCATTTTGATGACGCACGCAAAGAATATGTCATCACCACTCCGCAAACGCCCCTGCCCTGGATCAACTACCTTGGCAGCGAGGATTTCTTCAGTCTTGTTTCCAACACGGCGGGCGGCTACAGCTTTTACCGCGACGCTCGGATGCGCCGCCTGACCCGCTACCGCTATAACAGTTCCCCGCTGGATATGGACGGCCACCACATTTACATCAAGGATGGCGATACCGTCTGGAACCCCGGCTGGCAGCCCACCAAGACAGAGCTGGACAGCTACGCCTGCCGCCACGGTCTGGGCTATACCATTCTGGAGGGTGAGAAGAACGGTGTTTCCGCTGCGCAGGAGCTGTTCGTGCCCACCGGCGATGCCTGTGAGCTGGACCGCCTGACTTTGAAAAATAAGACGGATGCCGTAAAAGAGCTGGATGTGTTCAGCTATGTGGAGTTCTGCCTGTGGGATGCCATTGACGACAGCTCCAACTTCCAGCGCAACTTCTCCACCGGCGAGGTGGAGGTGGAGCCGGCCATCATCTACCATAAGACGGAATACCGTGAGCGCCGCAATCACTATGCGGTATTCTGGAGCAATACGCCCGTTACCAGCTTTGATACCACCCGCGATGCCTTCTGCGGTGTGTATGGCGGCCCTGCAGACCCGCAGGCCGTCCGCACCGGGCACTGCTCCGGCAGCATTGCCCACGGCTGGGCACCGGTGGGCGCGCTGCACATCCATGTCACCCTTGCACCGGGTGAGGAAAAGAAGATCCTCTTCGGTCTGGGCTACATCGAGAACCCACAGGAAGAAAAGTTCACGGCTCCCGGTGTTATCAACAAGGAGCGTGCCCATGCCATGATCGCACGCTATGCCACCGATGCACAGGTGGACGCGGCCCGCAAGGCGCTGGCCGACCACTGGGAAGCTCTGCTCTCCACCTACCATCTGGAATCCGGCGAGGAAAAGCTGGACCGTATGGTGAACATCTGGCACCAGTATCAGTGTATGGTCACCTTCAATATGAGCCGCTCGGCCAGCTACTTTGAAAGCGGGACCGGCCGCGGCATGGGCTTCCGCGACAGCTGTCAGGATCTGCTGGGCTTTGTACACATCATTCCGTCCCGCGCACGGGAGCGCATTCTGGATATCGCCGCCACCCAGTTTGAGGATGGCAGCGCCTACCACCAGTACCAGCCCCTGACCAAGAAAGGCAACCGCGATATCGGCACCGGCTTCAACGATGACCCGCTGTGGCTCATTGCCGGCACTGCCGCCTATCTGCGCGAGACCGGCGACTGGTCTATTCTGGACGAGCAGGTGCCCTTTGATAATGATGCCAGCAAGGCACAGAGCCTGATGGAGCATCTGCGCCGCAGCTTCAACTTTACCGTCACCCACCTTGGCCCCCACGGCCTGCCGCTCATTGGCCGCGCCGACTGGAACGACTGCCTGAACCTGAACTGTTTCTCGGAGCACCCGGGCGAGAGCTTCCAGATCACCGGTCCCAGCGAAGGCCCTGTGGCCGAAAGCGTGTTCATTGCGGGCATGTTCGTCAAGTACGGCCACGAGTACGCCGAACTGTGCGACCACCTGAACCTTGCCGATGAAGCCGCTGCGGCCCGCAAGGCCGTGGACGGCGTGGAACAGGCGGCCCTGACTTCTGGCTGGGACGGCGCATGGTTCCGCCGCGCCTACGATGCTTTTGGCAAGCCTGTTGGCAGCAAGGAGTGCACCGAGGGCCAGATCTTCATTGAGCCGCAGGGCATGTGCGTCATGGCTGGCATTGGCAAGGAGACCGGTCAGGCCGCGCAGGCATTGAAGAGCGTAGAAGAACGGCTGGATACCAAGTACGGTGTGGTTCTGCACCAACCTGCATACACCAGTTATCAGCTCAATCTGGGCGAAATTTCCAGCTATCCTCCGGGATACAAGGAGAACGCCGGTATCTTCTGCCACAACAATCCGTGGATCAGCTGTGCCGAAGCCGTTCTGGGGCATGGCGACCGGGCCTTTGAGGTGTACCGCAAGACATGCCCGGCCTACATCGAGGATATTTCCGAGATCCACCGCACCGAACCCTATGTTTACAGCCAGATGGTGGCCGGTAAGGATGCCCCCACCTTTGGCGAAGCAAAGAACAGCTGGCTGACCGGCACTGCCGCATGGACCTTCTTCAATGTGAGCCAGTATATCCTTGGCATCCAGCCCACGCTGGACGGCCTGAAGGTAGACCCCTGTATCCCACACACGCTGGGCGGCTTCACCGTTACCCGCCGCTACCGGGGCGCAACCTATCACATTGCAGTGGATAATACCGCTGCAGTCCAGTACGGTGTGAAGAGCGTCGCTGTGGATGGCAAGCCCATTGAGGGCAGCCTGCTGCCGCTGGCACCGGAAGGCGCTGTGGTAGAGGTGCAGGTGACCATGGGATAACCTTTACTGCATTTTCATAATTTCTCCTTTGTGCTATTCTGAAAGAACAGCGGCCTCCGCATTACGACCCTGCTTGGCATCATAATGCGGGGGCTTTTTGTTTGGCAGTTTATTTTGCCGGGAATACTGTTTCTGTTGTATCTGTTTTTTCACAACCTCAGCTTACAACAAAAAATGAGATAGGTAACCCCTTTCGGGGAAGTCTATCTCATTTTTTGTTGGAGCTATTTTGCAACGGCCCCCTACTGCCGCCAGAACACCCCATGCTTATTTCAAAAGCAATCGCTTTTCTGATACTCCAGCATCAGCCCAAGAACGATTTTCAATCCTGTGGGCAAGCTGGCAATGTCCACCCACTCCTGCCGGGTATGCGCCGATCCGCCATCTATCGTACCAATGGTATTGGCCGGGATACCCAGCGACAGCGGGATGTTGCTGTCCGTGGAGTTGGGCGTTTCGTCCGGTTCACGGCCTGTGAAGGTGCGAACAATCTCTTTACTTTTTGCCGTGAATTGACCGAGTCTTTTCTGGTCAACAGGGCCGTTGCCGGGACGGATGCCTAGCAGCTCCACCTCAAAATCGCCGCCTCTGCCATTCCAGTGCGCTACAGCACGACGGAATTTTTCTTCCATCTCTTCCAGACAATCCTGTGCGGTGGAACGGAACTCGTACAGCATGGATGCCTGCTGTGCAATGGAGTTGACCGTTGTGCCGCCCTCGATACGCCCTACATTATAGGTGGTGCGGGAGCGTACCGGTGGCTGGATCTGGTACAGTTCATTCACGAGTCCACACAGCAGTTGAATGGCACTGGGGTCGCCAAAATTTGCATAGGAGTGACCACCGGGCGTTTTACAGGTGATCTTATACCGATAAGAACCCACGGCACTGCTGCAGCAAAGCGGCATATAGATATCAAAAGAATAGAACCCCTGAATACGGGTGCCGTACTTGGCAAACAATGCCTTGGTACCGTCCAGATTGCCCAGACCTTCTTCGCAGGCATTCGCCACCACCAGCACACCATATTCCAGCGCGGTTTGTTTCTGGATCAGATATTTTGCAGCCATCAGCAAGTTGACGAGGTTGGCAGTATCATCGCCGATGCCCGGCGCAAATAGCTTGCCGCCCTCTTCCCGCAAGGGAAGATTTTCTACATCTGGGAACACAATATCCGTGTGGGCGGCAAAAACGACCAGTTCCTCAGTGTCCGGCCCCAGTTTGCAGATCACATTTTTAGCGCTGTCGATGCGGACATTTTCTGCCCCTTGTGCCCGGAGCCAATCCCGGCAGAATGCTGCCCGAAAATCCTCCTTTCGGGTCGGCGCAGGCATCTTTCCCAGTGTGCGCAGCAGTTCCAGCTGTTCGGTGCGGCATTCTTCTGCATAAGCTTCCACCTGCGCTTTTGTCTGTTCGTTCATAAAAACTTTCCCTCCCTGAACACGCCGAAAACCGCAGACAGTTTCCTGCCTGCGGTTCCGGCCTTCATTTAGCCTTCTAAGTCTTCACCATTGGTGGCGATACACTTCTGATACCAGTAAAAACTGTCTTTTCTACTGCGAGCCAGTGTGCCGTGACCGGCATCGTCCTGATCCACATAGATCACGCCATACCGCTTGGACATTTCCATGCTGCCGCAGGAGACCAGATCGATAAAGCCCCACATAGTATAGCCAATCAACTCCACGCCGTCCTTGACAGCTTCCTTCATCTGCTCCACATGGGCTTTGATGTAGTCGATGCGGTAGGGATCATGGATGGAGCCATCAGCCTCTACCTTATCCACAGCGCCCAGACCATTTTCGGCAATAAATACGGGCAGCTGGTAGCGGTCGTACACCTGATTCAGGGTGACACGCAACCCCACCGGATCCTTCTGCCAGCCCCACTCGCTGGTTTCCAGATACGGATTCTTGTTGGCCATGATCAGGTTGCCGCTGGTCTTTTCCCAGCCCTGCTCCGTCGTAGACACCTGCGAGAAGTAGTAGGAAAATGCCACGAAATCGATGCTGTTGTTTTTCAGGATCTCAGCATCCCCGGGCTGCCAGTCGATGTGGATGCCCTGCTGTTCAAAATACCGTTCCATATAGGCAGGGTACTTGCCGCGGGTCATTACATCCAGATAGAACCAGTTGGAATACTGGTCGTCCAGGATCATCTGCATCACATCATCCGGTTTGCAGGTGGCAGGGTAGGTGGTGAATCGGGCGATCATGCCGCCGATCTTGCTGCCGGGCAGGATCTCGTGCCCCTGCTGAATGGTCAGTGCATTGGCAATGAACTGATGGTGCAGGCACTGGAAGATTGCGTTCTGATAGTCCTCTTCCTGATCTTCGATCAGGCATACACCGTTGTAGGGGTTGAACTTGCCGGCATTGAACTCATTGAAGGGCAGCCAGTAATCCACCCGGTCACCCAGACGCTCGAACAGGGTGCGGGTGTAGCGCATATAGCACTCCACCGTCTTGCGGCTCTTCCAGCCGCCGTACTCTGTTACCAGATGCAGCGGGATATTGTAGTGCAGAATGGTAGCGAATACTTTGATGCCATGGGCATGGCAGGCATCGAACAGATCCATGTAAAACTTCAGCCCTGCCTCGTTGGGCTGTGCATCATCGCCATTGGGGAAGATGCGTGCCCAGCAGATGGAAGTGCGCAACACCTTGATGCCCAGTTCCGCAAACAGCTCCAGATCTTCCTGCCAGCGGTTATAAAAATCGATACCATGACGGAACGGATAATGCTCCAGATCCTCAAGGTCTGCAAGAGCGGCCTTGAACTTTTCGTCGTTCATGCGGCGGTTGGATTTTTGGGTGCGCTCTTCCTTCGTCCAATTGGGGTCGAAATACCGCAGATCCTGCGTATCCAGCCCTTTGCCATCTTGCAAAAACGCACCTTCTGCCTGAGAGGATGCCATAGCACCGCCCCATAGAAAGCCTTTCGGAAAACCTGTTTTCATCATGATACGCTCCTCTCTTACTGTTCCTTCTTGTTCATCACAAAGGAGATCACAAAGCCGGATATCCATGCGATTGCCATAACGATCAGCAGCTTAAAGAAGTTGTTGCCGCCATCCACATAGGTGGCGATGCTGGTGATGCCGGGCATGGAGAACGCATAGGTCACAACACCCATCAGCATGGCGCTGGCACCGGCAATGGCACCGCCTGCCATGGCAGCATACAGAGGCTTCTTTTCCGGCAGTGCAATACCGTACAGGGCAGGCTCGGTAATGCCAAGGATGCAGACCAAGCCGGTAGAAATAGCGGCAGAACGCTGCTCACTGGGCTTCTGCTTGAGTGCCCATGCCAGAACAGCACCGGAAACAGCCAGATTGGAGTAGAAGAAGTTGGGCAGCATATAGTCATGACCCAGAACTTCCAGATTCTGCAGCTCTACGGCAGACCAGCCCTTGATGCCAAAGATAATGGTAAGCGGAATGATGCCGCAGAACAGCGCACCTGCAAACGGACCAGCGTGGGTGAACAGCCATGCAAAACCACTGGTCATGCCCTTGGCGATCCAGTTGCCCAGAGGAGCGGCAAAACCCAGGAACAGCGGTGCAGAAATCAGGAAAGACAGCGCACCGGAAAAGACGATGCGCAGATTTTTGGGCATATGCTTGTCGATGAGATGGAAAATGATGGAGAAGATCCACACCGACAGAATAACCGGGAAGATAGAACCCTTGTAGTTATAGGCAGGGATATTGATAGGACCAAAGGCATAACCGGTGATGCCTTCTTTCGGCGAGAGGAAGGTGGAGTACATCAGGATACCGGCAGTCATGATGCCGAAGATCTCCTTGACCTTGAACCGCTTTGCTGCTGCGTAGCCAATGATGAACGGCATAAAGTAGAAGGGTGCATCGCCCACAGCGTTGAGCACGGTGATGATATCCGACTTGGACGATACCAGACCGATCGCAGTGAGCAGGGAGACAATACCCTTGATCATACCGCCTGCCACAATGGCATACAGACCGGGCGTCACACAGGATGCCAGTGTATTCAGACCCCGGGTGATGATGTTGGGCTTTTTCTCCGGCACATCATCTGTGGCAGGCTCTGCCTCCACAGCACCGCCGGCAGCCACACCGGACATTGCAAGAAACTCTTCGTACACTTCCGGCACGGTAGTGCCGATGACGCACTGGATCTGGCCGCTGGATTCTACGACCTTCAGAATGCCGCTGACTTTACTTAATTTATCCATGTCCACTGCGTCACGGTTGACCGGAACGATGCGCAGACGAGTGATGCAGTGAAATACGTTCTTGATATTTTTGCTTCCGCCGACAGCGTCCAGAATTTCTGTACAAAGCTGCGTATATTCAGATTTCGTTGTACTCATGAAAAGTCCTCCTTGTGCGGGGCACCGCAGTTTTATTCTGGCTGCTGTCGCTTGGATGTTCCCAATGCGTGCAGCCTGCATTCGTTCTTTCTCTTGCCGGCATCCTTATCATACCGGATTTCGACAAAGTTTTCAATTTCCACAAAAAAGGACTTAACTTACCAAACTTAATATGATATGCTTGCTTTGAGGTGATACCATGACCAATCAACAGCTGGAAACATTTCTATTTCAGTACACCGAATCGGAGCAGCGGCATCTCCGCGAACAGCCACCGCAGCTTTCGCCCCGCTATCGCAATATCCCCAAAGTGGTCTATAACGGGCGGGAGATGTACCAGTTCAATTTCGGAAGCCTTTTGAAAAATCGTTCGGTTTGTGTCAACAAGGAATCCCGTTTTACCGTTATTCCAGAGCATATCCACTCGGTGATTGAATTTTTGTATGTGTATTCCGGACACTGCACCCAGATAATCAACGGTCAGAGCATACAGATGGCGCAAGGCGATATCTGTATGCTGGATACTCATGTCCCCCACAGCATCGAGCCACTGGGCAAAAACGATATCGTCATTACGATTGAAATGAAAAAGGAATATCTGACACAGGGCTTTTTACAGCGTCTGGGCAACAACGGTATCATCAATGGTTTTTTGATCAACACCCTTTCTTCGGAGGCGGCTCACGACCAATATCTATTGTTCCACAACCGGGAGGAGACGCCGATCCATGCGGTCATTCAAAGCATTCTCTGCGAATCCTATGACCCACAAATTTGCGGCGACAAAATGATCGATGCCTATATGATCGTGCTGTTCTGCCAAATTCTTCGACAGTACCGCAGTCAGAGCTTTTCACCAAAGGCCAAAAGCCAGTGGAAGATCGTGGATATTCTGGATTATCTGGAAGCAAACTATCTAACCGTCACCTTGCAGAGCACCGCCGACCATTTTGGCTTCCATCCCAATTATCTCAGTGCTTTCATCAAAAAAGAAACCGGGCGCACCTTCAAAGAACTGGTTATCCTGCAAAAAATGTGCCAGGCCTGCTTTTATCTGACGAATACAGATTTCCCCATCTACGAAATCGCACAAAAGGTCGGCTATGACAATCTTGGTTTTTTCTACCGGAAGTTCACTGAGCTTTATCATATGACGCCACAGGAATTCCGGGAGAGGAAGGCTTACGCATAAGATTGGATAATCGTTCAATTTTCCGAAGAATACAAAAAATCCGAACACTTCTCCTATCGAGAAAAGGTTCGGATTTTCTATTTTAGCGGCAGCCTCCCGGTAGACATTCCTACAGGTTGGGAACCGCAGCGGAATCTGGTGGTCAGGGCCTTACGGGTTGCGTTTTCTGATTTTTCTGCAGCCCCTTGGCAGGGCTTTGAAAAATCAGAACGCGGCCCCAGCAACTCCTCCCTGTTTCAGCCGCTGGCTGCGGTCGTCGTCGTTGCTGTTCAAGTCCTCTTCCGCACCGAAAAAGAAAAACCAGTACACATTGTGTACTGGTTTTTCTTGGTGCAGTAAAGCAATCCAAATCCGAACCATTTTCCTTTGATGCGGCTTGGGCCGCTTCCTCAAACGTGATGGTCTGTGTACCTTCTTTATAGTTAAAGGTTATCAAAACCTTATCATCGTACAGATAAATCGAATTGATGAACGTATCCACCAACGCTTGCCTCTGGTCTTTCAGGCTCATGTCCAGTTTACGGAAGCGCATCAGCCAGAAACGGATAAATTCCTCTTTGATTTTTGGCTTTGCCAGCTTTTCTTCCGCAATGCGGGCTTCAAGCTCACGCTTGGTTTCTTCGAGCTGTTCCAACCGTTCCTTGGTGGAACTGGTGAGGATTCCGGCTTGAATTGCGTTGAGCATATTCTGGATACCCGATTCTGCATCCCGGAGCTGTTTCTCATAGAGAGGAAGGTTGGTGTTCTCTCGGTCTTGCAGCTCCATGACCTTGGCGATAATGGATTCCATGGCGGCATCGTCCCGGACAAGCTGCATGGTCTGGTTCACCACCAGATCTTCCAGCCACTGTTTGCGGACAGTTTTCTTCTTGCAGCCCTTCTTCTTTTTGGCCGTGGCACATTTATAGTAGCGGTGGACTTCTCCCGTCCGGCTTGTGCCGCTTTCGCCAAACATCAGCGCACCGCAGCAACCACAGTGCAGCTTGGTTGTCAGCAGGTAATCGTCCTCTGCCTTTCTTCGGGCAGGGGCTTTCTTGTTTTTGGCAATCTTTTCCTGCACATCATCGAACAGTTCCAGCGGCACGATGGGCGGAATCGCATCCGGCACGACCACATCCCGGAATTTCAGTTCTCCGATATAACGCCGGTTTTTGAGCATGTGCTCCACGCTGTTGTAAGTAAATTCGCCTCCGACCGGGTTCTTGATGCCGTTTTCATTCAGCCAGTCCCGAATCTCTTTCATCGTGAGGCCATCCCGATACTTCGTGAACGATTCCAGCACGAAAGGGGAGGCAAGCGGGTCGATGTGAAATTTCCGCTCGGAATCCAGCGTATATCCAAACGTTCCACGACCACCGTTGCAGCGGCCTTTCAGGATGTTCTCTGTCTGTCCACGGACAACCTTTTCGGCAAGGTCGGCAGAGTAGTATTCTGCATAGCCCTCCAGAACCGATTCCAGAATGATACCCTCTGGCCCCTCGGAGATGATCTCCGTAGCCGACATGAGCTTGACACCGTTCTTCTTCAGCTGGGTCTTATACCGGGCACTGTCGTAGCGATTCCGGGCAAAGCGGTCAAGTTTCCAGACCAGAACAATATCAAACAGCTTCTTGTCGCTGTCCTTTATCATCTGTTGGAATTGAGGGCGATTATCCGTCTTGGCAGAGATGGCGCGGTCAATGTAGTGCTTGACGATAGTGATGTCATTCTTTTCGGCATAGGCCGTGCATTCACGAATCTGGCCTTCGATGGATTCTTCGCGCTGGTTATCACTGGAATAGCGGGCGTAGATCACAGCGGTCATGGCAAGCACCTCTCTTTACACGTCATTGAACGGTGGAGCGTTCTTTCAAAGCACTGTTTCGTATAATGTATATACCATGTTTTGATGGAGAAATCAAGACTTTTTATTATCTTCAGTTTTTCTTTTTGAACAATTGACCCAACAGCCACCCCTCTCGTTGAAATGAGGTGACTGTTGGGCCGACTTGCTCGGATTCCTTTATTCTTCGTTTAGCTGGACGATGGTATTATAAAAGATTTTGTTTGGAATAACGACTTGAAGAACACCCTTTTTCAAAAGTGCTTCTATGCGTTTCATGACATACCAGTCACTTACCGGAGCAGAAATCGCTTTTAATACGTCTGCGGTAAGTTCACCAACCGAAATAGGAATTCTCGATACTAAACTAATAATTCTCTGGTCGAAATAATCTATGTTAACGCTTTTAACATCGTTCGCATGCCAAATACGCATGGAGGTGTTTTCGTTTAATAGCTTTCCCCATCTTTTGGCATACTCAGTAATAGTTTCTTCCGTCAAATACTTTTGTGAGATCTTATCGGTTTTCCCTTCCATAAATTCTTTCAGACCTTCTCTGGATGCAAGCAAAATTCTATTTGTACCATACTTTGCTGCATAGTAACAAATATAATAAATGCCGCACCAACAATCGGCAGAACTCCTGACCCAAACACGCAGTGGCTTATGATTTATCATATCACATTGAACCGCATTCGCTGTACCATGATATTTCGACCACAGTTGTCTAGCTTCAATTTGGCTGTCAGGATAATATTCTGAAAGGCAATTCACGAATTGTTTGCAACGATATTCTGAATCGCAAGCATATTGAAGTTCTCCCATTGATAACATAAACGGAAACAACTTTACACTTTCGACGATGCCTAAAGCTGCTAACATATTGACATCACTGGGTTCAAAAACAATTTCATCCATAGCTGGTCAAAATCATAATTTCGGGATGGTAACTTGTGTAGTTGCACTCCAATAGATTGGTTTGCTTGAGCCAACCACTCCAAAATAACACCCAACGCTGCAATCAAGATAAGTTCCAACATCATAGAAGTCATATGTATAGGTTGTATTATATATACTTTGTTCTGGAACTAGTGCTGTCGTTGAAAATGGGCAGCTTCGTTCGATGTTATCGGAATAGCTCGTGTAGTAATCCGTTCCTGAAACATTTTTTATTAAATCCGGGCCAATACCGACGGTAGTTCCACTCATATAAAAGCCCAATCCATTGGCCTTTGTATAAAGAACTCTCCATGTTCCATCAATATACGATACAACTCTTGAGCCGTCTGTATTAGAAACAGGAATGCGCATTGGAACCTCGGCCAAAACATAAAATCCGAGATTCTCTTGTTCTTGCACAGAAAGATTGAGAAGTTCTTCTATCGAATAATCATCGATCTTTCTCTTATTTCCAGTTGCAAATGCTGGCTGAATGGTCAGGAGAAATAAAACCGTGACCAATAGAATGGAAATCAGCCGTTTGATTTTGTTAGTCATAGTATACTGCCTCCTAATTTATTTTTTTTCTTCACTCAATACACTAAAGCTCCATTGGAATCACCTTCATTAAATTTTCCCCTTCAGGTGTATACTCCTCGGCAAATAAATGTGAACCATACAAATGCTGAAACTACTAGAATACTGCTGGAATAGAAAATATTGTGACCTTACACTGCTTTGGGTGATTACTTTGCTTTCCTTCATTGAATAGCTAGAACAACAGCTACTATCAAGAACAAAGTTGAAAGCCCAAGCTGAACCCATGCAATTTTTTCGTTTTCGGCATTGTTACAGCCTTTGGAGGATACTGCCACTTGGATATAATGCACTGCTACGATTCCATATGAGAAAAACAAAGAAGCCCAAGCATAAGGTACTGCGCTTTTATCTGTCAATCGGACAAGATTACTAGTCCATACTGAAATGCAGCCCCAAAGGGCAAAAGGAGCAATAAGAAAAAAGTTGCTTTTGCCTTTTTTCATTCTTAGCCTCCCACAGCTTGATGGTACGATTTTGTAGTATCTATCACTTTTTGCTCGCAGAAAAGACGGACTGATTTTTGAGACAGCGTGCGTTCCCACATTGCAGTTGCGCCACCTTATC